>Ga0123357_10007626_pt1 | contig 13406 bp, 6 predicted proteins | sample TergutEmb28metaG_FD_89873 | JGI IMG/M metagenome (GOLD analysis project Ga0123357, IMG submission 89873) | Embiratermes neotenicus P4 segment gut microbial communities from Petit-Saut dam, French Guiana - Emb289 P4 | ecosystem: Host-associated > Arthropoda: Insects > Digestive system > Gut ...
CCACCCACTTTTTTCCCACCCTTTTCCGTAAAGCGCACATAAAATCCCAGGGAAAGCCTTTTTTTAAATGAAATGGAATCATGGGGGGGGGGGGGGGGAAGCGGACGCGGTCTTGGGAATAGCATTGATTGATCGGAATGATGGCCAGTTTTTGTTTGATGTCGAGCCTCGTCCGCTGCTACCAAACAATCCGAGCTGCTGCTTCACCTGACACGTGGCAAATCAATTATGAATCTGATGTTAGTGCTGCCCAAAGAGGCAGGCCAGAGGTTCAGTTTTCTGCTTTTATCTACAGTTTTGCATTTAACGTTCCAAAGTTCCGTAATGAAATGCACGATTTCTGCATTTCCACACTCTGACAGTTTTGTAATCTACATCGGGCCATGAAATCAGAGCTTCTTATGAGCCTTGTTATCTAGAAACTCTAAACTTTACTGTCACACAGAATTACAGCCCAAAAGGGCTTTTATCCGCGTTATATTCGTAAATTTTGACTTATAGTACTTAATACGTACCGCTGAGTTAGCCCTGTAATGAACCATACTCCGCGTGCCTAGCTCCAGTGATTCATCACCTATATATTATCAAACTGAAACTATAGAATATTTTCGCACGATCGCCTTTTTGCTGTATTAAAAGGGTTGGGTTGTCTCTGCACACCAGGAAGGCAAATGGGGTGGGGGTGGGGGGTAGCAAAAGATATACGCACTCATTCTTAAATTCGATACTATGTGGAGGTGAGTGGTCAGCTTTACGTCCCTGCCGTTTTATACCCAGGGAGAATAGGCCAGTAAGCCAGCATGTATTTTGGACAAAAAAATTAGTCCCAGCCGGGAATCCCACCAAATTCGCCGGTCGTCCATCTGTTACCCTCATCACTATGTGTAATGGGCTGTCCTTCATCCCACAGTACAAGTTTATTTCAGGGTTCTATTATTGTACATCGCTTTGGGATCCTACAGACAGTTCTCTCCCTCCAAAAATCTTGACAATGCCCGCCCACTCGCAATGCTATTGTTGACGTCGAAGAACTGATTTCCAATGTTGTCGTTTATATTCAATGGCATAATGCCCGTAAGAAGTTTGGCGAAAATCGGTCAAATTTTTCGGAAGCCGAAAATGTAAACCTACCTTCTAAGTGGGTTTGAAACTTTACAAGAATATTCATAAACCCTCTGTACCTGTTCTCACGCGTACAGCGGGCAGAGAGTCGCTGAACACAACATAATAAAATTTAAATTTGGAGAATTTGTCTAAAACTTTCAGAGCCATTTCAATTTTCGTTTACATAGAATCATTTTTAAGACAAACTTACGTTAATGTTTATTTGTTGAAATTTGCGTCTGCTGGAATATTTGACTGTCTATGTTCAGAAGTCAGTTTGGACGTAGCAGGAAAACGTACTACCTCCATCTTGGAGGTGACCAGATCGTTGAAGTGACTGCGAGCAGGAAGTGAGTGGGTTGTGTACCAACACTGCAACGATCGTGGCTGATCTGAACCACGGAAATGGTAGATGCCTTGTTCTGAACCAACAGCAAGGGTCACAAACGGTCTGTTCCGGCTCCCATTTCTCCCTGTTTGTCCTGCTGTCAAACTTCGAATGTTTAGTTCCCACTGGTTCAGTAACAGATCTAGCTATATTTATTTCTGTGGGATCAGTTGACCACTATCCTTTCCACCGTCTCTAATCCGCCAATTTCCTCGTCACGATCACTCCAGTATACACCTGAACCGAATTCAATCACCCTAAAACTGCAAGCACCACATTTTTTCGAAACGTCGGGATCAACTTGTGAACATACACGACGTCATAATCCAGAAGACTCCTATCTGAGCAACGTCCACCACAAGGGGAACACCTGCGTTACCAACACGTGTCTACACGCCTACGAATGCGCATTCCTGTTCTGCGCTTGCGCAGAGCGTGGTGTATTCTAGCAGCGCTCAAGGCTGGTCTGTATCACAAGGAATAAAGATACATGAATATATATATAGTATATATATATATATATATATATATATATATATATATTTCATAATAATTTCGCATGTCAAAAATGGAAACATACAAGGAGAGTTCTCTGTACCACAGCAGCAGAGTTAGACAATAATGTTAGAACAGCGCTGGTATAATAGTAATCGTAGACGAGGGCAGGCGTCAAAATATTTTGTATGTACGTATATTTGCTAACTTCTTTCCTTTAAAGTAAGAAAGTAGGATATAAAGGCGTAATACTTGCGTAAATACAATCAAATGTCTGCGTGGTAGATAAACACGATCTGCTACAATGCAAACAAACACTGTTCAGGCGCCCAGGCAGGAAGGCCAGTAAAAGCAAATGTTTCACCCAGTATGGACACTGGAAATGGACAGCGACATGGTATGGTAGCCGTAGGCACAGGTACAACTGTCTTGGTTTTCATAACATTGACCGGTTCGGTCGGACTGCAGGTCGGTCGAGCACCGGTAACGTCAAGAATCCAAGCGCCTATCCCGATAATTGAGTAACAAAAACAAAACACGTGACCCCACACTTTATTAACGGAAATGTCAAAGCTCAGAACCACGACAGCTCAGTCAGTGCAGTAACAACGTTAAAGGGTGGACCACCAAGGTACCGTCTTCCGATTTCCAGCAGGGACAAAGGATTTCATCACCTCCAAAGCGTCCAGGCCGACACTAGGATCCTTCCTGGTTCCTCTGGTACAGTGCAATGGGCGACATGGCTCTTACTGCGGCGGATTGTGAAAATGACAGCTCACTTCTAAGGCCGAGTTACATTTAGCAGTAGAATGTATTTATTTGTGTTATTTGAACCCTAAATTACACTTGTTTCTCAGAACTCAAAATGCACAGAGCACAGTCCTACTTTAACCCTTATCCTGCTAACGTGGCGAATATGATGAGCTTGTAATAATGTCAGCAGGTGGTAGATGGGATACAACTTGGTGTTTAAAGGGTTAAAAATGATAGCCGCTGATTTGCTGGCAGTACGTTCCCCTCTATTGACCTAATAGCAGTTTCCTTGCAGACAAGTGATACTTACTGGTCCCCGTCCTGAACCAGACACTTCCATATTCGACCCAAGCGTTATTTCCGTGCCATGTTGACAGTCTGTTCAAAAGTGAAGATCTAAGTCTTCTGGAGAATGCCGCCATGTACATCGTTTGACTGGTACTGGAATGCAGAAGAGTCGCTTGCATCGTTGTTGAGGATCCCTTAACAGGACGCCATTGTGTGATGGACCGACAGTATCGCAAGTTGCTTTAGGTCCTGAAGTGACGTGTAGCATAATGCAGCTTCGGCCTTCTTGTACCCTTACGTTTCCGGCAGAACGGTGCAACTCTACATCGGAAGGTGAGCATCGATCGTTACAGCATCGGGCGAGTATTCCAGACTGTTTGAATCTTCAACAACACCGCTGTGAGAACCTCAAATCTTGTTTCATTGGTGAGTGTCCGTAGATTGCGTGCCAGAAGAAGCACACTCACTTCTATTCATTCACGAGACGAAACGCAACTTGAGGCAAAGCGTGTTAATGTCTTCCTCGCACCACAGCGTGACAAGTGACGAATTGAATCGTCCTCTTTAGAAGGTTTGCTTCTGCACAAATATTCTTTATTTTTCCCTCATGTCCTTTACTCTTCTCTCAACATAATAAGTTTGACATCGACTCTATTCTCTCTTTCTCTTTTTATCCTCTCCTCTCTTCCCCCACACCACCCTTTCCGCCTATCTACTCGCAAATTCCACTTTAATTATCCGGCATTTGCCTTGCTGCGCTACATGGAGAGGGTTCTGAAAGGCCCAGCTCAGCCATGAGAGTGAGTGGGGGAATTAAAAAATCTGGCGGTGCCGAACGAATGAGGAAAAAAGCTGATCTGGGAAACTAAAATAAAGCAGTAGTCCTCCATTCTTGCAAATCCCAACTCAGGGCTGTGAAAGCCAGTTTCCGGCCCGGATGTCATTATTAATATACATTTTACTTATTTTTCATCAGCTTTATATATATATATATATATGGGGAGGCACACTGTAAAGCCTTCGATTCTTTGTATACTGTCAGTTGACCAGGCACGTTACGTGGCCTCTCTACCAGTTTGTGCGTGCAGTCGCTATTCAACCGCAGCGTCTATGCAAAAATCGAATGTTTATTGCTCGTATAGTAGCGATTTTAAAAGTCAGGAAGAGAAATGCGTGTTACTGCACATGAAGCTGCTGAAGAATGTGGATGTTTGAATAAGGTTTGACGGGACTAGAGACTGCAGGCGGTGTAATGATGTGTCCAGGGGCTGCACGTCCGACGGTCCCATTTCGATTGCCGGCAGGAGTTCCTACAAGGCGTCCAGACCGACTCTGTTGCCACTCAACCTCCTATTCTTTGCATATCCCTTACTATTTCCTCGGGGTAAATCGGCCGAGGAGTGAAGCCTTTGTCTAGTATGTAGGTTAAAAATGCTTACAGCTATACTTCCTTCCAATCATGTCTTCGTGATCTGCAGAGGAGCAATTTTACTTTGCCTGTTGTAGGTTTCTCTTAGAGAGGGTCAATGCTCAGCCATGATATCGCTTCATTAATTTATTCCAGCGGTATCAGACGTTAGTAACCTCAAATAACGCAGCTGTCGTAAATATCACAGCTGAACCAACTAGTTGTGCTGCCAGACACAGGCAGGTCTGCAACCAACCAAAGAGCCAACAAGTGTAGAAATATTCGGTCAGTCAGTGCACATCTGGCTATCCACACTGCCGGACAGTCAATCAGCCGGTCAGTAGGTTAGCCAGTCAGAAAATCGGTCATCCAGCCAGTCAGTCAGTCAGTCAGCCAGCCAGTCAGTCAGTCAGTCAGCCAGTTAGCCAGTCAGTCGGTCAGCCTGTCAGTCAGTCAGCCAGCCTGTCACTCAGCCAGCCTGTCAGTCAACCAACCATTCAGCCAGTCAGTCAGTCAGACATCCAGCCAATCAGCCAGCCAGCCATTCAGTCAGTCAGCCAGCCATTCAGTCAGTCAGTCAGCCATCCAACCAATCAGCCAGCCAGCCAGTCAGTCATTCAGGCAGTCAGCCAAACAGTCAGTCAGCCAACCAGTCAGTCTGTGGACATTCAGGCAGGACGTCACACAGGTAGGTAAGCAGACAGTATATGGGAGTAAATTCATAATTCTGAAATATTATTAACTACAAGAGTAACAAGCAAATTTCACACTAGACACCTGTTCTGTGACGAACAAGGTACCCAGGCGATTGAATCAGTAATAACGCACCTAATTTTTACGAGTATTATGCAAATCCTGTGTCCTGGCCCTGGTAAGTAAACTTGCTGTTCCAGTGACATCTCTCACATTTTATCGTAATGTGTCACAACTCGCCAGATAATATTGACACTGACACAGACCGCTTTACCTCGTGGCTATAATCAGCCTTTTCCTCATCGTGTAGAAAAACATCCACAGTTTCAGGAACGACGTTAAATAGTGACGAACGAACCAATCGGGAACAAAATAACAAGTAGAAACTCATTTAACGTTAGTATGGAATTTGAGAACGTCCAAGAGAGGTACGTCGCCCACACTTTCGAACCGAACGCACTTAAACTGTGCTAACTTCAGTGGACATATTTGACGAGTGTCCCTAATCAAGCTGTACGTCAGATGTCAGTGCGACACTGTGCACCCCTAGCACCTGATTACCGGCAGGGTATTATTCCGTAAACCACTGCGACTCGGGAGCGAGATAGACGTATGTAATCGTTGAGGTTGGTAGCACTGGTACGTATTATTCTGCTCCTCCAGTGTTTGCTATTCAATGTGCATCATTGTTGAGTGTCGGAGCGAGCGAAATCTGCAAACACGCGCTCACAGATTTAGGTACTGCTCTACAGCAACCGATAGAGGAAGTTCTGCTAATATCGCAGGGAAAACTGAAGTAATCGCACGTCAGTAAGCTGTAAATGCGTCAAAAACTCTGGAAACATTACAATGACGGCTACATTATGGCTTTTAGTTTTGTGGTTTGCTAGAGGCGAATTATCAGAGGCGTCAGGAACTACTAAGGAATTAAAAAAAGAAATAACGACGGTATACTCTAAGGAACAGCACCTGACTGCGTGGTGCGTAACATTCCCTCCTAATTTCACCGTCCCTCTGCTGTCGATGAAAATTTCTGCTGTCTGTGGAATCCGAAGATTCATTAACATGTTCATAGGATCGATATAGCAACTACATCCGTCCGTTTCTCGCCTCACACGCCACGAGCTAGATGACCTGAGTTTGATTCTGGTAGCTGCAAGTTCTTTCTCGTCACCATTAAGTCCGTGAACTTCGAAAGTCCCCCCGACTCCTGTGTAACTTGTTCAGATGGAATTCTAACCGAAAGTAAAAGTATGGAGCGTGCTGCTGGTCATGTCATCAGTACAGCGCTCCGGGTAAGCGTGCGCGTGCCGTTAATATCATTTCCTTAGGCACGCTAATAATTTGCAGGTAGGGGTAAGGGCTATGAATTGTGTAATTTGCTTGCTGCTACAAGAGATACAAAATTGGAAGTAGGCCTAAGAACGCTGGAAACTGGCTGTGAAGTCTCAGAAATTAATAGTTTTTGAGTAAAATAAGGTACAACACTTAGCTTTATATAGTGTAGTGCTTTTTTACTCAAATGATAGCTTGACTTCCATCACGTTTTCCCGGGAAAAGGCACTAAAACGTACAGTAGTAATTTCGCCGCCACCAGCCAAATAAATTAGCAAATCTACTTATGGCAAGGACTCAAGGATCTGCAGAATAATCGTTAGATTCATTCCCAATTTAAATAAAAGTTAAAAATTGTATATTCTATTCTATTAAAATAAATATTATAGTACAATAACTAACAAATCAATAGCTACAAACTTAATCAAACTCTGCCAAAATTTAGTATAAATTATTTAAATAATTAACTTGCCTGTCTCTCTCTATAAATCGAAACGCGTAAATTTGGAATGAAACCTGAGTGTAATTGCCAAACTGCTCAAATCGAAGTGAAGTAATTTTGAATACAGTCAATATGCTTTACTTGTACAAACAACAGACGGTAGAGCATCGTAGTACCGTTACAACACTCGTAGTAACAACTATACTGAATCACAATATTTCTTCTATCGTAGATATGTGACAGCCGATGATCAATTTGTTAACGAGTGAGGGCGTTTACCGGGTTGCGCTAAGCTTTATAGAGTACAGGTGACAAGTCATGCATTCTTAAAAGTATAATGATCGGATCAGGTCATTGTCGCGTTCAAGCGTAGTGAAAGAGTTATAAACTGATAGGTATTGCTGACTTTTGCGGCTGTGACTGATCGATCTCTTTCTGGATATGAAAGTAATAAAATTTCTAAGTTTCTACCTAATATGAATTCATGTGTAAATTTAACATGCACTGCAATAGTAAACTGCAATGCTGTCCGCATTATCCGGCCTAAAGAGACGAAAATTGGTTGGATAATCGAAACTGTGGTTAATGGGTCGAGTAATAAAATACGTGAGAGCAAATATCAACCGAATTCATAACTCAGTTTTATTAAATTATGAAGAAAATACAATACGTCACCAAATAAGTATCCCACGGAAGTGTTTGTAAGGCAACGAACTTTTCTATATGTGTACCTTTGTATATTAAGAAAGTAAAGCTTCACTTACGTGTTCTCATTCGTACTTCTTCATCTTTCTTTCTTTCTTTTTTTCTTTTTTCCTTCAGACCTCATTTGAAAACGAGGCAGAATATCAGCATTCAGCTTTCCCTTTCCTCTTCCAGTAACTATAGTAACATAGCTGACGCCATGTTTTCTGTCAATTTGCAGGAATTCACTGTAGCTAATAATTGCATGACTTCAAGCTTGAGTTCCGCGAAACATCTAATGCCACCTCTTTCCAATTGACATGATAATGAAACATTTTGATCACTTTTTGAGAAATTGGTGACTTCCATCAGCCAAATGAAGAATATATTTACTCGTCTACTTACTGCCACTGACGATAGTTGACTGGAGCAACTAACAATGATTTCTTACATAAAATGTGGACAGTCGTCAATCTAGACAAGTAGAAGTGGGGAATTAAAATGTGCACATCTGATAGTGATGTGAAATGCCTCTCAATCTGCTGCACGCTGAATTCATTCCCTACAATATATATATTTTTAAAACAGACGTTGAGGAAGGGCGTTATGACCAAACGGTACGCGCGATGAAAAGGAATGTCGAATAACTGAAAGAAGGATTATTGGGACTTCGCTGTATTCATGCAACTAACTCCATGGAAGACAGTTACACTGGAAAACCTAATATTACTTCAGCTAGTCACAACGGTTCGTTACAGTCCACACAAAAACTGCTGCTTGTTTCTATCACAGCAGTTACCAATCAGCACACTTCGACACAATGCAGCGGCACCAGGTTCTGCCAGCTGTGTGCAAGGCTTTGCATGTAACAATAACTACATAGAATAAGCACACAATGGAAAATGTTCAATATAAAATGCCAATAAAGTTGTTCGTCTTACACACTTACAGGCACAAAATTAAGATAAAGACCGGGATTTTGAGGGATATATACTTTGTAAGCTAAGTGGGCAAAACCGAAGGAAGTTTGAAACCCACTGCATTAAATATGCTTTTTAAAGCGTACTTGTATCAGCTTCCTGATTTAAGAAAGTTATATATTTACATAAAATTAGGGATATTTTATGTATCCTGGGGCATATATCTGTTTCTCATTGTTATTTTTGTCGTGCCACGAAAGACAGACAATTATCGCAAGTATGCCCAGAGCACAGAAACGTGAAAAACCACCGCTCTGTCTTTCCAAGTACATGCTACAAGTCTAATATTATTACTGCAGTGCGCACATCATTTAAAAAAGCTATCACAAACATCATAAGTACCTATTACAGGGGGGTTTGGTGACAAAACGTGCTGCGATAACAAGTCTACTGGTAACAATTATTTTGTGACGAATGTAATACGTACAGATTGGGGACAATATTCGACTTGTCAATAGCCGAGTGTTTGGACAGATGGCTGTATAATCTCACCTCACTGTAGTCGAGTGCACCGTGACCAAGGCCGCTGTATGTCACACACACATCGCCAATCCTATCGCCGTATGTACGGTGCACTGTATTATGTAACGGCTTATTCACACAGTCCAGTTTAATCTGTTGTTTGTGACAAACGCCTTCAGTACAATGTAACGCACATTTATTTCCTTCTTGAGCATGTCTTAGGAGGAATCGTATTAAAGGTGTTGCATGAAATTTAGAAGAAGCTTTCCAGGTGTTTCAGTTCCTTCTAAATCAACAATACATGAGATGGTAAAACAAATTTAACACAACAAGTTCATGACTGGATAAGAAGCGACTTCAGGCGCGTGTTCTTTCGGAAGAAATATTAAAATCAGAAACAAGACACGTGGCAAGATTAACGGCTACTGCATGACTCGCACACCGCCTGTCATATCGCAGCGTGCATGGCACAGTGAAGCATCTGACTTCTTAGTCACACCGTCCAGTTTAGCCTGCTGTCTAACAGACATATGAAGCACGCTGCAGTTCATCATAAGTAAGAAATAATCCTGGAAAAATCATGAAAATCTGCAAATTCCTATACACAGGGAGTGAAGCCCTATTCAGTGCTTTCACACCAAAATAATACGAAGTCGGGGGTTTTCCTCACAGGAAAGTGGCCTTTTAACTTAGACATATTTACTGGTGAAGTTTTCTTGCCCTCTGCTGTGACTTATCCTCCAGACCAACATAATAATCAGGAAATTACGGTTTCTGAACTGTCATAAAACTGATATTCTGGTGTCAGCAGTCAGTTATCAGCACGAGGCTCCAATGTAGGACCATCCAACTCGGAACAATGTGAACATTACGCCAGGCCTTTCGAAATCAGGTCCTTCCCAAAATCAGGGTTGCGTACAGCGACCCACAAGCGAAAATAAAAGTAAGAACCAGTTAAACTAACACTGTAGTAAGGGTTGCATTGGAAACAGAAGAAGCGGCTCGCTCTAAGTGTGTCAAACGTCACGGTTATTCACTGGCAGCCGAGAGAAGACTTTTCAGTTTAACAAAATTAAAAGGATTGTTCGACGGATTCGAAGAGTAAGATGGCAGTGGGCATAGTGTCACTAAATAAGGGAGGGGGCTCATTCATTATGCAGAGCTCCTAATGAGAGGTTCCAGTTCACAAAGCGCCAATAGCACACGAGGTTTTGACAAATTTTGCAAGTTTTATGTAAGTAGAAATTGCAGAGCCGATGACAACAGCGATTTGCTGTGAACGTGACGTGCTGTGAGCGTCTGTAACACTTTGCGGCAATTGCCTTACTTGAATAAGTCCGCACGTGACTTAATTAGAATTTGCCGAATTTGTCTTCTTCATACAAAGTAGTCTCATGTCTTTGACTGAGAACACGTAATTGTTAAATCAGACACGCCAATATCAATCAGTTAAATACAAAAAAACGAAAGAACGTGTCTGCATTGCTGCTGCAGAGTGTCAATAAAACGTGTGTGTTGTGTTAATGTAGTTCAGACCGGTATAAACAGTTGTAATGTGCATCCTTATAATCAACTTGCAGACGGTCAAGATATTAATTAATCAGATCAGATATGAACACAATTATAAAACACAGTACTGCCACTAACATTGAGGGTCATTGTTGCGTAAAACATACAACAGTGGCAAAACAAAAAATCTAAAAATAATTGCTATGGGCAACACTTGAGTCCCTTGCCACAATCATCTTCACCGTTTTGCAGTTCAGCTCCCTGCTCTTTTTTGTATTACCACACCTGAAGACGTAGCCAGCATTCCACTTCGAAATGACAGTAACTATGTACCACCTGACAAATGTAGCTTTCCAGAGGACTTGGATCTTGCAGGAATTTGTATTTCAGCCGAGTAATACTGTATGAACTTTGTAAACTGCAGCATTATTTTTTTTAGAACTGTGATTTAAAACACAATAAGAATGGGGTGCCATGCTTAGCTTAGATTTGGTCTAAGTTCAGCTAAATTCTGAACAGCATAATCTTGGTAATGCACTGTAATTGTCATTTCAGATAACATCCAGTGCTAACAGCACAACAGCTGTGTTTAATTATGCCTGTAATTTTCTTTTGAAGCGGAAGTCTAAATATACCTGAGGACGTACATATAGAAGAACTTCACAGAAATCTTTCTAGCTCCTGCAAATTTAGGACACACAGAATGACAGCCGTTGGAATATGTGCAGGACATGCGTGGGCATGAATGCGAAATGTCTGTTCTCAGAAACCACATCGGCAATTATTTACGTCTGCAGAGGACGCACAGCGCATGTATGTAGCACACGACGCTCATGAACTGAATATACAAAGTGGACTGTAGATGCTGAGTGGAACTACTGCAGGTTTTATAATAACCAAGTAGGAATTCTTGCGACGACGTGTTTGTTCCTTTTTAGAAGGAAATATTGCAATATTAAACGTGAGAATAAATAACACGTGACTCTGAAGTAGAAAATGAGCATTTTTCTTTAATTACTAATATTCTGGCCATAACAATGAAGTGAAAAATGACGTATACATTTCCGCATAGACTGTGAATCGCAGATTACACGACGAAAAATGTGCTAAGTGTGAGAAGGTAAAGTATTCTTCACTAAATGAATGCGGTAAGCAAATTCACTCCAATGAAACATAAATTAGAATCCAACGATGATAATATGCAAGGAAAATTTATGACGAACATATTATAAAACCGTAATTCACAATAAAATCCTTACGAAAACATGAATGTTCGAGTAGTTTAATATAAAATAATATTTGTATAAAAATTTGAATTTGAAAGAAGAACAAATTAACAAAACACTTTATACATTTAATGTAAATTTACTTATCTGGAGTTTCCTTCAAATAAGTTTGCAATATCTTTCTTTCGACATGTAATTGCGGGCAGTTCAAACCAACTCTGTACTTGCGTCAAATTGGGCAATGTAATTTAGCCCCAAATAAAGCCTATATTTATTTATTTATTTATTTTATGTAAATAATCTACTATTTGTCGGTAATGTAAAGGCATCAGTTTAAAAGTGATTACTAAACCAGCTATTTCATTTATCATTCGCTGTTTAATTCCCATATACATGAGGGAACGGCCAGATATAGAGGGTTATTGAAAATGATTGTCAGGGTACAATTGTCCAGCGGCAATTGCGCACGAAATTCGGGAAACAGCACCATCTGACAATTCCATTCGAAGGTGGTACGCACCGTTTCAAGAGACAGGGTGGGTGTGTAACCCGGAACTGAAGGTACGAATCAGAACCGCCATTGAAACCATCACTACTGGCATGCGGAACGAACTCGATTATCGTGTTGAAGTTTGTAGAATCACAAAGGGTGCAAATGTAGAGCACCTGCAAGGTACGTAACAAAAACTTGGAGTGTTGTTCTATTAAATAAAAAAACATATACTCCTATCTCAAGTGTATTGTGTATGACAAGTTGTTAAAACTCCGACAATCATTTTGAATAACTCTCTATATTTAGTTCCACGCAGTTACCGCATCTTGCACATGTTCAGCGTTACAACAATTCTGCATTTTGTCCAGAGCCTGTTTTATGTGTCTGTGTGCTTCTCACAATAACATGTGGTTATTTCCCACAGCACCTTTAATAATAAAATTTTATAATAATTTTTTTACAAAATTTAAATAAATATCAGTCACAAAGTGTTAATATTAAAGCACAAAGCTGTTAGACTTTATCGGTATGGACCATCATTCAAAGAGTGTAGTCATAATTTCAATATTTAAGTCTTCCCTAAAAAGGGAATCCATGTCAGATCCAATCACATATTGACAGGAGATATAGCACAGCGGATTCAGTCGATTTCTTGAATGCTAGTTGCATCCTCCGAAATACTGGCAGCTTTCGGACGTGAAAATGGGAAACCATTTATTACTTTTCAGCTACAGTTGAATTCTGCGAGTGCAGCTTGATTTTTAAATTTACTGTAATACCTGCGTATCCTTTAGAGACATTTGGAGTTTGACGTTGCAGTGTAGCTCATAATTTAATAAAACTCTCACCAGGAGGGCTAGAAAAATACTTCCTCTTCCGTGATTAAATCTTCCATTAAGACTTGAAGCACCAAACCGATATTATTCAAAAGACGTAACATACATACATACATACATACATATCATTATAACGACTGAGATGACGTGTTTCTTAAGGTTTTCTTCGTTAGTGACATTTTGTATACCTTTCGAAGAAGTGAGCAACCCCTCATGAGCGGGGGGGGGGGGGGGGAATTTTTAAAGGGACGGTTGGGTTGGGTGGTTAAAGAGGAAAAAAAACAGGGAGGCCCGACCCTTTTTTTTTATA
>Ga0123357_10007629_pt1 | contig 13405 bp, 12 predicted proteins | sample TergutEmb28metaG_FD_89873 | JGI IMG/M metagenome (GOLD analysis project Ga0123357, IMG submission 89873) | Embiratermes neotenicus P4 segment gut microbial communities from Petit-Saut dam, French Guiana - Emb289 P4 | ecosystem: Host-associated > Arthropoda: Insects > Digestive system > Gut ...
ACGCTTGTGAGTGCGGTAATGAACCTTCGGGTTCCGTGAAATGCGGGGAATTTCTTGACTAGCTGCAGACCAGTTAGCTTCTCAGGAAGGACTCTGCACCATGGAGTAAGTAAGTAAGTATATGATGACAATAATAATCATAAAATTAAAACTTTGGAATAGTTACGGGTTAATTAACAACGAACAACCAACTACAAATTTAGCGCAAGTAAAAAAAAAAACTAACAGAAGACAAGAAATACTACATTAAAGAAAAGCGTCGCTTAACGACGGGGATACGTTCTGAGAAATACGTCTTTAGGCGGTTTCTTCGTTGTGCGGACGTGTAATTACACACACCTAGATAGTGCAGTATAGCCTACTACACACCTAGGCTATGAGGTATAGCATATTGCTCCTAGGCTACAAACCTGTAGAGCATGTTACTGTACTGAATACTGTAGGCAAATTGTAACACAATATATTTTATTACAAATTATAATATTATGGGATCACCGTCTTATATACGGTCCGTCACTGACCGAAACTTCGTTATGCGACGCATACATGTACTCTTGTCTTTCCTCCTCCTCCTCCTCATCTTCCTATTACTTTTATTATATTTGTTATCTCCTTTATGCAGAGTATTTACAAATACACCTGCAACAAACTGTGTCTGTAGGATACATAGTGTTGCAGCTGTTCTGTATTTACACTTTGCGCTACAAGTGATGTTATCTCACATGTTAAACATGTTTTGTACTTTTACGTCAATACTTCCAAAGTATGTGCGCAGTGCCCAATATGGCCGTTTTCTGTAGTTCATTGATTTCATGCTTGCCAAATATGTTGATGAGGTACTGTTTGAAAGATTTTGAGATGGTTCCAGTTGCCCCTGTTACTACTGGTATCACCTTTGCGTTTACACTCGACATTGGCTGAATTTTATTATTGCTGCTATTATTATTATTACTAGTAGAAATAAGCTTTATGTTCCTGTGACCGTGCATCGTGAGCAAAACGTGAAGAAAGAATACCAACAAGATGCAACAAAATAGATGATTTATTGCCAATTCCGGATGTTGATTATTGACTACAGTCTCGACATGTTTCGGATATCTTTATGCCCATCATCAGGAGAAAAGACAACGTGTTACTGCATATGGGTTGTAGCTGGTAGTGTTGGATGTAGCAGGTTGCGGTACTGTGGTGCTACGTTGAGAGTGTGAGCACTGTGAAGGTTGCTGTTCGACAGAGTCGAACAGTAACCTTCACAGTGCTCACACCCTACAACGTAGCACCACAGAACCGCAACCAGCCACATCCAACACTACCAGCAAAAAATCCCATATGCAGTAACACGTGGTCTTTTTCTCCTGATGGTGGGCATAAAGATGTCCGAAATATGTCGAGACTGTAGTCAATAATCAACATCCGGAATTGACAATAAATCATCTATTTTGTTGCATCTTGTTGGTATTCTTTCTTCACGCTTAGTAGAAGTAGTTCTGCTAGTACTACGGCCACCACCATTAATGTTACTATTACTATTTGTTTCTACTACTACTACTACTACTACTACTACTACTACTAATAATAATAATAAAACTAAAGGTAAAGTTCACCCTAGAACAGACCACGAAGGCCCAAAAGGGGAGTAGATGTATAGCTCTACTCTTTCCTTAACCTCGGCCTTAGATGAGTGTGGGTGATCAATACCATGCCCCGACCGCTTAACCTCCGGTACCATTGTATAGGAGGCTGAGAGGGCCCCAGGACCGGTGTATACGGGTGCGGAAAATCTCGCCCCCTCAAGGATTCGATCCTCGGATCGTCCAGCCCGTAGCAAGTCGCTATTCCGACTGATTTGTTCCGGCCCATAGTAGTAGTAGTAGTAGTAATGATAATAACGAACACGAAAACATGCATTACACTTGTGGTTGGAATTTTCTATAAAAGCGATTCTTGCAAATAAAGTTTCCTGCCAAATGAAAAGTGTTTCATTTTTGTATCATGCCAGCACAAATAAAGACTGACTATCCGATCGGTATCGTTATACTTGTTAAGGCATTGTACAAAACACATCACTAATTACAGTGATTTTTAGATTAATCTTGATCTGTATCTATGCCTCTAATCAGTCTCAGACATCTGCGACAATTTTGACACATAAAAACAAGTGGGAAAGACATAAGATTTTAGTTATAATGTCACATGACATTTCACACAAGGTAGATTAATCGTGTGTAATTTTGTCGAAGCTCTACCAAACCTCAATGGTAAACAAGTGTGCCCACATGGATTTACAACACTGATCGAAGTCTAGAAGATACCAGCTCACGTGGCAGAATTAAGAGTCAGACTGGGGGAGCGTTAGAATTCACCTTAATCAAATAGGATTTGTGACTGTAAACTAAAAAAAAAAAACTGATACAGCACAGAATCTAATGTCGGCCTCTGGTGAAAGGGGTAATTCTTATTTTGTTTCCATAGAAATCACAAAATTTCTTGACCAACTGAAAGAAAATAAGTTTCTCATACATACTTTACTCCTTGGTATCAGTTAAAAGAGCTGTAAGAGGCCTTACAGTGAAAAATGGATTGCAGGCTTTGTTGCACTCGAAGAGAAATTCTGCTTATCAACTGGAACATTTGAAACAGCACGACAGGAGGCCATCGTGTTCACATACGAGTACAGCACGAATAAAACTGTCGGTGTAAATTCCTGTGTGACAAAAATCTACGGTCTTTTTGTTATATCTGAAGCTGCTACGGATAATAAGATCTGGTAACGGGAAACAGAACCACATATACAGGGTGACACAAAAAAACGGGAACTTTTGAAATGCGTAGTGGCAGCCATGTACAGTTGGCAGCACTGCAAGGCAATCAATGGCAGCTGTGCGAGAATTGTTCGATAACCGTGTCATCTCAAGATTCGGTGACATTCCCTGGCCCCCAAGATCACCGGATTTGTCCGTTTGTGATTTTTTTCTTGTGCGGCTACCTTAAGAATCGGGTCTATACGACTCGGCCAAGGACACTGGATGAATTGAAACAAAGAATCCAAGACGAAATTCGTGGTATCCCAGCTGAGATGTTGCAGCGAGCAATGGGGAACCTCAACGGAAGATTGAAACAATGCATATGTAGCGGAGGACGCCATCTACAGGACGTAATTTTCAGACATCGATAATTTGGATTACTGTCTCTTAAAAGGCAAGTAATAATGGTTCAATTTCTGTCAATAATTTTTTGTTTTTGGATTTCTTCAATTTTTGTTGGGTTTTTCAAAAGTTCCCATTTTTTTGTGTCTCCCTGTAGAATTAACAAAAGTACAATAATTAATGGCACTACGAGGTTGACGGCGTCGCTCTAAAGGCTGACCGGGGAAGTAGATTGCTCCTGGAGTGAGGAAAAAAGTATAGAACCAAACAGATTTAGACCGTCAAGCATCTGTATCCATTACATAAAGCCAGTTAGACACAGGGAACGGATGAAGATGTCAGAAAGGGAGAGAAAGAGAGAGATTTAGGTTTATTTCAGCTTCGAGTTTTTAATTAAGAGCTGTCATGCCTCCAGCATGAGCGTGGTGGTTTATCAGACTTGGTGGCTGCCAGTGGAGTACAGAGAATGCAACACTGTCCTTCACATTAGGGTAAGGAGGGACTGACACTGCACTACAGTGACAGATTGGTTTGAGGTTACAGGTCGTGCAAAACGGGGAATCCCTGAGGTAAAACCCACCTCCCACATGAGGTAAAACCTCGGTTTAATGGGAGGGGAATGGGATTCTAGTAAAAGAGACAGAAAAATCCAGCATCACCGCGGATCAATGTGACCTTATCGGTTGAGGTCAGGTGCGTATATACGGCTCACAGCCACCCCTTCCTTATTCACAGTTTAGGATCACGCGCTACGTGACATAATGCATTAGTGCAAAAGGGTCATAACTAGTTCTTGGTTGAAAAGGATTTCGTACGTTTCGTACACGTAAATTTGCCAGTAACATACACATGATTCTGAGATCTCCTATCACACACATCGATCAATCTCATGCAACAGTAACAATCTGGACTTCATCGGGAGGTGCGTGGTTCAAACCTCGGCAAGGTTACGGGAAATTCTGAGAGCGGAAGTTTATTGTTTTTCCTCGGTATTTCCGGGAGGACTAAAAAAAACTGACACAGGCTAACAACTGTCCTTTCCAAATCGTTACCTGCTGCACAGGCGTGGTATATCCAATTTCGTATAAAAACTACGCAGTCCACAGAGATATGTTAACTTTTGCAAATTCATCTCCCAGTATAAAACCCAGTAAGCGGAATAAATTTATCGTTGAAACAACGGTGTTAAATAGGCCTACATAAAAACTGAACCTATACCCCCTTTGTTTTCTTTTATAATATCTCTTAGAAGCACCATACAACCACGAATATGCAATGTCACTTCACAACTTACTGTCCGTTCTGTAGTGTGAGTCAAGCAGACGGTTGTTATGTTGTCTATGTGTGCTTATAGCTATGAATAAGCCTGACTTGAGGCTTGATATTTGTTTAAAAAAAACTACGTCGTACAGTGACAAATATTCGTGTTTTTTAAAGAACTTGTAATTTTCTCCCGACAGTCTTACATGATTATGGGACTCTACCCTCCCAAAGCAGGTCAACTGCATTCTCCTGAATACAAGACATTAAATTTGATGTTTGTGTGACGCTTTATCATTGATACAATAACATAAACAGCCAACTAGATGCAACAATAATAATTTTATTAACAACTTCAATCAGCTCAACATGTTTCGGGCGATAATTTCGCCCATCCTCAAGAGCACTAGACTGTGTTTGCAGCTTGTGGTATAATGCACCGACGATGCTGCCTGCTGGTGACCAGCAGGCAGCATCGTCCGTGCTTTATAACACAAGCTGTAAATAGAGTCTAGTGCTCCTGAGGATGGGGAAAACTATCGCCTGAAACATGTTGAGCTGATTGAAGTTGTTAAAAAAACTGTCATTGTTGCATCAAGTTGATTGTTTATATTACTGAAATATTCGCAATATTGGAAAAGGCGAAGACGAGCACAGAAAATATCAGAGGCTGAAACCTGGGGACGGTCAGTTCGACGGACGTTAGTGTGCATAAGCTGTCGCTATATATACGAGTAAAAAAAAAGTAAAGTGATCCCGTTACAGGCCCGGTGTGGCCCAGAGGGTGGGTAGAGGTATAGCTCTACTCTTCCATGCCTGCGGCACTAGAAGAGGGTTAGTGGTCAGCAGCACGCCCCGGCCGCACTTTACCCCCACGAAAGACTCGGTACCCATTTTACAGGAGGCTGGGTGGGTCGCTGGGCCGGTCTGGACAGGCGGAATATCTTGTCTCCACCGGGAATCGATCCCGGACATTCCAGCCCGTAGTCAGTTGCTATACCGACTGAGATACCCGGCCCACATATATACCAGTAGTATAAGCTAAATAAGATATGGCATAATCTGCTTTACAGAGCCTCGACTGACAGAAGTTGTGTACATACTGCATATATATATATATATATATATGTAACAATGTAGATAGTATTTCATTTGGCATTCCGGTCTTCTGTTATGTGACACTACATCAAAGGGAAGTGCTTCCTGACTTGGGAACTGTACCCTTAATCTTGGAGGGCTCAAGGGTTCAAACACCGTAGGGAACCACTTACGCAGCGAAGCAGCGTCACATCCTGGAAGATTAAACCCTAGACAGCTCTGCTGTGAAACTTCATTGTACAGTATCTGAAACCTCACGGTACAGTATTTGAAACCTCATTGTACAGTACTTAATTTCTTTAGACGGGGTATGGCGTTAGAGGGGAGGAGGGTTGAAGTGTAGCCAAGCTCCATGATTGACTGTCGACTGTAGGGTAATTTGAAGATGGACGTTGTGTTTCAAGAGTTCAAGAAGTACTTTGAAGAATGCAGACGCAGTACTTCAAACAACCTAATTCCAGACGCTCAGGATGATAGTGAACATACTGGAAGAGTATGAAATGCCCCTTTTCCATAAAATTCTAGACATAGGTGGTACTCACGGGTCTCCAAGAAGATGAAGCAATTCCCTCATAAAGCTGCCAGAAGACTGACTGAATATATTAACTATATTCAAGACGGTAATAATAATACTTCGTGACACTTTTACTTCTCTCTGCCTCGGTGTAGAATAAATAGTCTCCATTTTAACAGTGACACTGAAGTTGCACTTCGAAAGGAATTGTGAGCAAGACCTATGAATAATACAGCCATCTTCCACAGCCTGTGACTCAGCTCATGGACAATCCCTATTAATTTATCTCGCACGAAATAAATTACCCGCTCCAAAAAAATGCTTTATGTCTTCAACCTGAAAGAATATTTTATATTTAATGTACGAGACATGACTCTGAGGAACTACATAATCTTCATCATGGAGATTAAAAATAAATACAATATCGTGGTTGAGAGAAAGCACGCCATTTTCCCCTCCCCATAGGCGTAGATCAAGAAGTGATGGGAGAGTGAATTTGATTCTGTACACAGTATAAAGCCATATGGAAGTGTAGGTATGGCTCCACTCATTCTTAACCTCGGCATTACATTGAGCCAAGTGGCTAGCCTCAGGCCCTGGCCATCTTACTCCCAGGAAAACAGTGCCGGTACCCACTGAACCAGACTTTTGAAAAAGAAAAAATGTCATGCCCCTCCCTCGATTCCAAACCCACCTTGACCGTTCCTTACCTTATTCGCTTTATTAGCTAAGAGGATGCTAATAAATGGATCATATTCAGCAAAGTGGGGTTTTCAGTCTTAACACAACACCAGTATACAGTCAATAATGCACAGTTTTGGCTACATACTGATGTTGTGTTAAGAATGAATAAACCATTTTATTGAATACTGAATAACACAACGGGATGGCTCCTATAAAAAATGGATCATAACCCAACAGGGTATCGGAATGTGGAATATAGTAATTTATATTGTTCTGAATGATACGAGGGGGCGCTGATAAGTCCTCAGCCCGACAGAAACATTAGGGGAACATGCACCATCATATGCCACTGTCAAAAACTGGGTGGCCCAGTTTAAACGTGGTAATTTTTCCACCTGTGATGCGCCTCGTCCTGGACGACCCAAAACAATGGCCTCCCCGGAGAATGTTAATCAAATTCACGAGCTACTCTTGGAAGATCGACGGATTTCGGCTAAATCAATAGTTGAGAAACTGGATATCTCACGTGAGCGGGTTGGGTCCATCATTCATGAAGATTTGGATATGCGGAAGCTCTCCGCGAAGTTGGTCCAGAAATGCCTGAAAGTGGATCAAAAACGTCAACGGTGCCAGTCGTATGAGCAACTTTTGCAATTTTTTCGGCGCGATCCAAGTGATTTCCTGTCGCGATTGCTAACCATGGACAAAACCTGGTTATATCACTATGACCCGGAGACAAAGCAACAATCAGTGGAGCGGCGGCATGGCGGCTCACCACGCCCCAAATATTCCGAGTGCAAAAATCCGCTGGAAAAGTTCTCGCCTCGATTTTGTGGGATCAAGACGGTATCCCCTCACTTATTATCTTTCAAAGGGCCAAACTTTCAACGCGGAGTATTACTCATCTCTGCTGGTGCAATTGAGGGACATTTTGAAGGGAAAACGCCGCGGAAAGGTCATCAAGGGGTTCTTGCTCTTGCATGACAATGCCCCGGCTCACCGGGCTCTTGCAACCCAGAAGAAACTGGCCTACCTGGGCTTTCAATGTTTGATTACCATCCTATTCTCCGTATCTGGCCCCGTCGGACTACCACCTGTTCCTTGGACTGAAAAAACAATTTTAAGGTCGCCATTTTTCGTCAGAAGCGGAGGTCATTCCTGCCGCGGAGACCTGGTTGGAGGGACAAACTTCTGATTTTTTTTTTGAGTGGCTTGCAAAAGTTAGAGCAAGGGGATAAGGAGTGCATTGAGCTTCGTGGGGAGTGTGTTGAATAAATCCCGAATTTGATCGCTGTAGTTTGTTTCCTTCCTGGTCGGGCTATGGACTTATCAGCATCCCTCGTAAGTTAATGGATCTTTAGACTCCCAAAAGACGTGGAGAAGTCCTTGACTAGTCACATAATTGAGAGTTTGAAGGTTTCTGTCTCCTGAAGTATGACAACGTATAGACTGGTATAGAAATACCGATGTTTCGGACGGATCTTGCTGCCTCTACCTTCAGGAGTCTAATAAATGGCTTTAAATAACCTGAAAATAGACACAAAATCGTACGAAATACGGATACCCATCCAGCAGTCGACAAGGCTTCATGTCCCCGAATAATGGACTCTACAGACATCACTGTGAGGAATTAAATCTCTCAAACAATTAGATTCCAAAGGGCACAGATGAAATGGCTTTAGTCACATAACTAAATAAAGCACACTAAACTTGAGACAGAAGATTTCAGAGGGGGAAAATTTGGGAAACATAGGCTTAGATTCAGGTAAAATATTAATGTGGATCTTATGGAAAAACAGTGTGAAGGTCTGTACTGACTAAATATGCTTTGGGGTATGGCCCAGTGGCGCATCTTTTGAACGGGGTAATAAACCTTGTGGTTTCCAGTAAAGATGAGGAATTTCTTAGTATGCTGTGGGACTGCACTCTTCTGAAGAATGACTCAGATGTCCAGAATGAGACAGACACTGTGAACGGCAACACGGACGGTTCGGTGTCTTAGCTGCTGATACCGACTGAGGAGTTTGCAGTTAACTTTGGGAATTGTTTGCACCGGAAAAAGTTTACCGTCTGTTGTTTCTGAGCAGTAACTGATACATTTCAGTTAAAAATACGGTAGGTTGAAGTGCAGTCGTGTTTTGTTGGTGTGAGGTAATAAAGTTAATGTGACTTTAGGCTTGTTGAAAACGAAACACACAACAAATGACGACCAGTAGAAAGACGGCCATGCAGTGACAGAAATTCAGGTTTTTGATAGTATCTATGCATTTGCTCCCGACCGTCGTCGCGATTGTTAATGGACTTTACGCAAGTTGTGCAGCTTACCTGCACTCACTTGAGTAAAGTACACTATATGTAACAACCACCGTAACATCATACCAAGACACAAGGTTACCACATTACCAAAACTGCCCTATTACTAGACGCATGTGCGCGGTATATTATGCGGTCCTTACATCAAAATAATATTTTCGGTAAGCCGTAACAGTTCAAACTGTATTCAACAATGTGACAGGCAAATTAGATTACTGTATTTTATTTATAGTCCAATTGAATGGACGAAAGCCTTGAGCACGGCACAGCTGTTGGAACGGTCACAAAACAGACGGCGGGTGCACGCGGTGTCACCGAATTGTTCTTCCGTGTGAATAAACAATTTGCTTACAAATTTTATTTTACCTTCACCGTTACGCATGGCAGACGCAAAATAATACATCTGAACAAATTTTACAGTGGGTTTAAAATTATATTAATGAAATGAATGTACCCTCAGAGATAGACATTTATATAATTTTCAGATTTGGAATGCCAAGTGCATCAAACACGGAACAAAGATCAGAAATAGTATTTCTGCTGCAACAGTAGTAGTGTTGATAGTAGTAGTAGTAGTAGTAGTAGTAGTAGTAGTAGTAGTAGTAGTAGTAGTAGTAGTATAGTAGTAGTATAATAGTAGTAGTAGTAGTAGTGGAAGAATGAAGAGTTCTAATTATCACATTAAAAATCATTTCGCTGCTCTGTTTCTTTTATCGCTGTGGGTAAAGCCAGTCATGGCAATCTGTAATACTGTACTGAATTTAGACGCAGATTTAATGCAGGCTATTTTACATTTTGTCACTATGTTTTAAAATTCAGAAGGTTGTTTTGTGCCTTTAATATAAACAAATTTGATACCGTCGTTTCCAATAACAATAATAATAATAATAATAAAAGACACTGTAAAGGTAAAGGTCACCTAGAAGAGGTCACGACAGCCCGGAGGGGGAGTAGATGTAAAGATGTACTTTCTTTAACCTCGGCGTTATATTGGGGTGGGTGGTCAACACCCTGGCCGGTCTGAACGGATGCGGAAAATCTCACCTCCCATCGGCATTCGAACCCCGGAAAGTCCAGCTCGGAGCGAGTCGCTAAACCGACTAGGCTATCCCGCCCTACCAAATAATAATAATAATAATAATAATAATAATAATAATAATTTATTATACGGTGACTCAAAACTTGTGCAACCAAAGAAACACAGCTGTGACGAAGCCATTCGCTTATAATTACATTCAAAATACAAAAAACAGTTCTAAAGCTGTTACGTTTTAGTAAGGGTGTTGTCATTTCTAAATCACCCTATAAGAACTTGTTTTCTGCGAATTTCTTATTTTGCTAATGAATCTATAGATAAATTAACTTTAGCAGAACTGTATATGTATGTATACAAAACTGCGATAGCCATGGTCCAAATAAATGCAATCACTTTTAATATCACATAATCTGTTATTACTATTATTTCCTACTTTTAATTAAATTCTCGCATTATCTCATTTTAATTATGTAAGGGGGTCTCTATTTCACCATATGAATAATTAATTTGTTTATGCTAGTGATTACATAAACTCTATCAATGAAACTTTAAATTAATGTAGGCGTATATACACACAATCAAAAAGTAAAAAAAAAAAAACATTACTCTAATGTGGTGTTGAGTATGATTCATCCAAACAGAGTCGAAAACGGCGTCATTAAATATTTTGCATCAGTATTGTCACAAAGTAACAGGGATGGCCAAATACAAACGACGAATGCTGCCTCTTTGTAGCGCGCATAAAAGACGGAAAAACCTACAGAATTCAAAACAGATTCCACACTGTTTCGCGCAGACACGTTCAACGAAGGTAGTTACACGAACAAAGCGCCCACGGCACTGCCATCACATCGCAGATAAGGAGATGGCATACAAATGCTCAAAAAGGCATTTATTTATCACAAAGTTATCTATCTACATGCCCTGCCATTATCTCCACCCACAGCATATACGTACACGTATGTACCCTTAACGGATTCGACTATATGCGATTGAAAAGCAAGCCTAAATAATAATAATAATAATAATAATAATAATAATAATAATAACCGTTTCATTATTCTTAATTCATAATGAAGTGACTACAAAGTTACATTACAAGTAAATCTTATGTATATTGGACCGTGCATCATTGTGATAGTTGAAGAATACGAGACCAACTTGATGTCACAATTTATTAAGTTTTATTTCACTTCTCCTATCCTCAACATGTTTCGCACATTAATACATCCATCATTAGGAGCCTGCGACTTTTTTACTGTATCACCACATCGGTCGTGTGTTCCGTAAAGATGGAGGTTTTCAGCATTAGTGTAAATTACACTAATACTAAAAACCTCCATCTTTAGGGAACACACGACCAATGTGGTGATACAATAAAATCAGTCGCAGGCTCCTGATGATGGATGTATTAATGTGCGAAACATGTTGAGCATAGAAGAAGTGAAATAAAACTTAATAAATTGTGACATCAAGTTGGTCTCTTATTCTTCAACTTACACTAAAAGTGTTCCTAGTTGACGTGTATGAGTTTGAAAATTGAACTGTTACATTGAAAGAAAGAAAGAAAAGAATGCGTGTATGCTTATTAGAGATCAGAATGTCGAGAAGAATATTTGCACTGAAGAGGGAGAAAATAATATCTGGTCGGAGAAGGTTAAATAAAGACTAACATCACAATTTTTGCTCCTTGCAAAATATTCTTGGCATAATAAAACACAGGAGGGTGAAACAAGCAGGCATGTTACAAGCATTATATGGCAGAGAGACTGAATTACATACGGAAATTACACAAGGAAAAGTCATAACTAACTCCATGGTGCACAGTCCTTCATGAGACGCTAACTGGTTTGCAGCTAGTCAAGAAATTCCCCGCATTTCACGGAACCCGAAGGTTCATTACCGCACTCACAAGCGTCCGACACCTGTCTCTCTCCTGGGCCAGCCCAATCCAGTCCATATACCACATCCCACCTTCCGGCGATCAGTCCTAATATTATTCACCCATGTACGCCTAGGTCAACCCAGTGGTCTCCTTCCCTCCAGTTTCCCCAGCAAGACCCTATACACCCCCCTCTCCTCATCCATACGCGCTACATGCCCAGCCCATCTCCTTCTTCTCGATTTTATCACCCGCATAATATTGGGTGAGGAAGAGAGACTGAATTACATATGGAAATGTCATATCTAACTCCATGGTGCAGAGTCCTTCCTGGGAAACTAACAGGTCCTCAATTAGTCAAGAAACTTTTGATAGGAGAATCTAAAGGAAGGAGACGACTTAGAGGACCTCGGGGTGTATGGGAAGATGATATTAAAATGGATCGTTAAAGTAATAGGATTAGATTTGGATTAGTTTCATCTGACCCAAGATAGGGACCAATGGTGTGCCCTTGTGAAGACGACAATGCATTACAGGGTTCCATAGAAGGCAAGCCGGCTTCTAAAAAAGAGCTTTGCTCCAGGGAATTTGATGGCTAGAAAGATGAACCAGTTCAAAATAAAGTAAATACGGAAATATGTTCCTACGTACACTGTAATATATCTTCTCGCCCTCTTTAACTCGTGTACTTGTTCAAAGACAGCAAATCATGACACAGGGCTGTAAAGGTATGTAAAAGTTAAAGTTTTCCCTATTCAGGCTATAACAGCATACGGTAAGAGTGCGTGCATTTGGATCATACAAGTACAAAACACACAACATAACAGCTGACAAAACAATGCTGGCGTTTTGAAAAGCAACAGAAATAGTAACGATTTTATTTGTTACATCCGTACTAGAATAGAATACAGAAGGTTGGGCACCGAGGGACCCATGCACTTCGACCGGGATCGGTCTTGTGCAGCACATTCGTACTAAATTTACCTGCAGGTTCAACAGAACACAGAATGAATAAAACGCTACAAGCGAAAAACGCAAACAAAAAACACAGAAAAGAACAACATACGTAATAAGAATTCATAAAATTGAGATTGACTTTAATTTGAACAAAATACTATTTACAGATGTGTATAAAAACTGAATTAGCTACAGTAGTGCATCTATGTTAAGGACATGTATGTATGTAGGAACAAGTCAACACACAACTGTCAGTAAAGGCCCTATGAGCATTTAGTTGACATTTCGGATATCACTCAGACATATTTAAGAAGTTAAAAAAAGGCAGATTAACAACCATAAAAACACAACTTCATAAAAATATGAAATAATGTGAAATGCCAACTTGATGTAACTAGGTAATTTTATTGATGTATTCTTAGCTCGACATGTTTCGGGTACATACGCCCATCATCAGGAGCATTAGATATTGAGTTGCAGCATATGGTTTTCTGCACCGAGTTTTTGGATGGGTG
>Ga0123357_10007630_pt1 | contig 13404 bp, 12 predicted proteins | sample TergutEmb28metaG_FD_89873 | JGI IMG/M metagenome (GOLD analysis project Ga0123357, IMG submission 89873) | Embiratermes neotenicus P4 segment gut microbial communities from Petit-Saut dam, French Guiana - Emb289 P4 | ecosystem: Host-associated > Arthropoda: Insects > Digestive system > Gut ...
AGCGAGTATATTTCCAATTCCGCTTAAATATTATTATTACAGGAAACCACTAGATGAAAGAGATACTATCAGGTAATGAAGCCATAGCCAGGGGTGCTTTTGAAGCAGGTGTTAAAGTTGCTTCTGCATATCCGGGGACTCCGTCTACGGAAATTTTGGAAAACACAGTAAAGTACAGCTCTATAAACTCTTCATGGGCTCCAAATGAAAAAGTTGCTTTGGAAGTTGGCCTGGGAGCTTCTTTTGCGGGTGCTAGAGCTATTGTCTGCATGAAACATGTAGGTGTAAATGTAGCTGCTGATCCTTTATTTACTTCGTCATATACCGGAGTTGGAGGAGGGCTGCTTCTCGTTGCTGCTGATGACCCTGAAATGCACTCATCACAAGATGAACAGGACAGCAGAAACTATGCAAAATTCGCAAAACTTCCTATGCTGGAACCTGCCGACTCTATGGAGTGTAAAGAGTTCACAAAGCTGGCATTTCAACTTTCAGAAGAGTATGACACGCCTGTAATGCTAAGAAGTTGTACGAGGATTTCTCACGGGAAATCAATAGTTGAACTTAAAGAGCCGATAACAGGATTACCGGAACCTAAACTTGTAAAAAATGCGAAAAAACTGGTAATGCTGCCGGGAAATGCAAGGCTCCGGCACCCTGTTGTGGAAGAGCGAATACTAAAGCTTGAAGAGTATGGTTCTACTTGGTCAATAAACAGAGAAGAGATGCGTTCAACGGAAATAGGGGTTATATGCGGCGGTGTTACATACCAATATGTACGTGAGGCACTTCCTGAAGTCTCAACTCTTAAGCTTGGTATGGTCTATCCGTTACCCAAAAAACTTATAAAAGAGTTCGCAAAGAAAGTTAAGCGGCTTTTTGTTGTTGAAGAGCTGGATCCTTTTATAGGGGAGCAGGTTAAAGCAATGGGAATTTCCGTAACAGGAAAAGAAATTATCCCGATATGCGGAGAACTCTCTCCAGGCCTGATAAAAAGCGCCTTTAGCAAAGCCGGAATCATCTCATATAAAAGGCCGGAAGCTATAACCCTTGAAGAACTTCCTCCAAGACCGCCGAATATGTGCCCAGGTTGCCCACACAGAGGTTTTTTCTATGCTCTGAATAAACTTAATGCCTATGTAACAGGGGATATAGGGTGTTATACTTTAGGCTTCATGCCTCCGCTTAATGCAATGGATACCTGTGTATGTATGGGGGCTTCAATAAGTAATGCTTCAGGAATGGTAAGGATTTTATCTCCTGAAGAACAGAAGCGTGTTGTGGCTGTTATTGGTGATTCTACATTTCTCCATACCGGGGTTAATTCTCTTATGGAGATGGCATATAATCAAGTTCCGGCAACGGTTGCCATACTTGATAACAGAATTACTGCAATGACAGGGCGGCAGGAGAACCCTACATCAGGATTTAGCCTCTCCGGAGAAGTCGCGCCGGAAGTTAATATACCGCAGCTTTGTAACTCAATGGGGATAAAACATGTACGGATTGTAGACCCCCATGATCTCACTGAAACTGAAAAGGTGCTTAAAGAAGAGATGGAGCGTACTGAACCTTCTGTAATTATAACTAACCGCCCATGTTGCCTTATAAAAGAAGAAAAACGTTTTAAATCGGGGGATATTAATACTGTAGATACAGAAAAATGCAGCGGCTGCCGGGCCTGTCTTAAAATTGGATGCCCTGCAATAGAGTGGATACCTGCTCCTGATGGTAAAAAAGGTAAAGCGAAGATAGATCAGTTGTTGTGCAATGGGTGTGATGTGTGCCAACAATTATGCAAGTTTGACGCAATACATTAATGACTTTGGCTTTTGGTCATATCTGCATAAATTCAGTGTGTAGTGTGAAGGTTTTTAACTCCACTCTTCACTCTTAACACTCCACACTGAAAATCAAACCAAAAGCCTGCGTCATATAAATAGGATTAAATAATGAGCGATAAAATAACGAATATCTTGCTTGTAGGTGTAGGTGGTCAGGGAATCCTTCTCGCTTCAGAGATACTTTCAGAAGCCGCGATGCTTGCCGGTTATGATGTTAAGAAAAGTGAGATACATGGTATGTCGCAAAGAGGCGGCAGCGTGGTATCCCATGCCCGTTTTGGTAAAGAGGTTTTTTCTCCTGTAGTTCCTGAAGGAGAAGGGGATATTCTGTTTGGTTTCGAACTGCTTGAGACATACAGAGCTTTGCCGCTCCTTAAAAAAGGGGCAACAGTAGTTGCCAATGATTACAGGATATCACCCCCTTCTGTTCTTCTTGGTAATGAAAAATATCCTGAGGAACTTGATGTAAAGATAAAGGCTAAATTTCCTGATTTTTTACTTGTTGACGGCCTGAAGCTGGCAGCTGACGCAGGTAACAATCGTGCCGCCAATACGGTCCTTCTTGGAGCGGTTTCAAAGCGTCTGGATATACCTGAAAACTTCTGGTTTAAAGCTATTGAAAAAATGGCACCCGCGAAAGCCGTTGATGTCAATATTAAAGCTTTCAAAATTGGCAGAGCTCTTTAGGGGAGAGTAATGGCAAACTATTTCAATGAGGAATTCGAAACCCTTCCGCGGGTTGCCCTTGAGGCCCTTCAGCTTAAAAGACTCCAGGATATGCTTGAGAGAATATATAATAATGTACCATTTTATAAGCATATTTTTGATCAAAGAAAAATAACGCCAAAATCAGTTAAATCCCTTGATGATCTTCAGAATTTACCTTTTACAACAAAAAAAGATATGATGGATTCCTATCCTTACGGCCTTTTTGCAGCTCCTATGGAGGAAATTGTCCGTATCCATGCCTCTTCAGGCACAACCGGCAAGCCAACGGCTGCCGGATATACGGGAAAAGATATATCTCTCTGGGCGGAAATGATGGCCAGATCCCTTGTAGCTGCCGGAGCTAATAAAGGGGATATCATTCATAACTCCTATGGTTATGGTCTTTTTACAGGAGGTCTTGGCGCACATTATGGAGCAGAAAGGCTGGGAGCATCTGTAATTCCAATGTCAGGCGGTAATACAAAGAGACAGGTAATGATCATGCAGGATTTCGGTTCGACAGTCCTGACATGCACCCCTTCATACGCGCTGTTTATAGCAGATGAAGTAAAAGCCCAGAAGATTGATTTTAAAAATTTTAAGCTGAGGATAGGAGTTTTTGGCGCGGAGCCGTGGTCTGAGGCCATGAGAAATGAAATCGAGAAGAAACTCAATATTTCAGCAGTGGATATATACGGCCTTTCTGAAATCATGGGCCCCGGAGTTGCCATAGAGTGCAGAGAGGCCAAATCAGGCCTGCATATATGGGAAGATAATTTTATTCCTGAAATAGTAGATCCTGCTACAGGTGAAAGGGTAAAAGAGGGGGAGAGTGGGGAGCTTGTTATTACGACAGTAACAAAACAGGGGATGCCGCTTCTTAGATATAGAACAAGGGATATAACCAGTATAACTTATGAACCTTGCGTCTGTGGCAGAACCCATGCCCGTATTTCCAAATTTATGGGACGAAGCGATGATATGCTCATAATCCGGGGGGTAAATGTATTCCCGTCCCAAATTGAATCTATACTTGTAGGAATTGAAGGTGTAGAGCCGCAGTATTTATTGATTATTGACAGAAAGGGAAATTTAGATACCGTCCAATTGCAGGTAGAAGTTGACGAATCTCTATTCTCTGACGAAATAAAAGTCTTACAGGTACTTTCAAAGAAAATTGAAAAAGAGATTAAGGATACGCTTGGCGTTACATGCTCAGTGAAACTTGTAGAACCTAAGACAATTGAAAGGACGGAAGGGAAAGCTAAGAGGGTTATTGATAACCGCAAGTTTTAGTGCTATCTGACTTCAGCTTTTGGTCATATGCTGCGTTGCCTTCGTTGCAGGCCACTTGTGTAGGGGACGCACACCCGGGCGTCCCGAAATTTTAAGCCATACAGCGGGGCGCCCAGTGTGCGCCCCTACGTAGGATGCCTGACCTATACCTCAAAACCCTTTATCGTTATGCAAAATGATTTATTGCCTAATAGTATGATTTGTAAAGAAACAGGCATACATGGTATTATCTATTAGCCCAGGTATTACCTGAGCTAATGTAATAACAGGCTTAGAAAATAATTGCCTAATTGTACAAAATTGATAGAATTAGGCAATAATCCATTTTGCCTAATGACACAGGATTTTGACTCATAAGCAAGATGCTCTCGTAGGGGGCGCACACTGGGCGCCCCGAAAACCCGGACGGCCAATGGCCGCCCCTACGGTCAAACCAAAAGCAGAAGTCATATAAAATGCTACTTTTTCCAAGAGGGGTACATATGAAAGTTGAGCAAATATCCATCTTCATAGAAAATAAATCAGGGCGCCTTGCTGAGGTAGCCGGAACTCTGGGGGAGAGTGGGGTGAATATCAGGGCACTCTCTTTGGCAGATACATCTGATTTCGGAATTTTGCGCCTTATAGTAAATGACCGTAACAAGGCTATAGAAACTCTTAAAGAAAGAGGGTTTACGGTAACTAAAACAGATGTTGTGGCTGTGGAGGTTCCTGATAACCCGGGTGGACTGGCTTCAATCCTTCAAGTATTGGATTCTGAGAAAATTAATGTTGAGTATATGTATGCTTTTGTCGAGCGTTGCGGTTCAAACGCTGTAATAATATTCAGATTTGATGAAACAGATAAAGCTATTGAGGTTTTAAAGGCAAAAGGCTTTCATATTATTGAAGGAGAGCGGCTGTACGGCATATGACTGATATGATATGGGACCCTACCTATGAATGTATGCCTCGCGAAGACCTTGAAAAGCTCCAGCTTAAACGGCTGAAAGCGACTATTCACCGTGCATATGAAAAAGTTCCCTGTTACAAGAATAAATTTGACGAGCTTAAGATACAGCCGGAAGATATCCAATCTCTGCAAGACTTCCAAAAACTCCCTTTTACAACTAAAGAAGATTTAAGAATAAATTATCCATACGGAATGTTTGCTGTCCCCTTAAGAGAAGTAGTAAGGATACATTCTTCGTCCGGAACAACAGGAAAACCAATAGTTGTCGGTTATACAAAAAACGATATAAAAACCTGGTCAAATCTTGTTGCGCGCTTTATGACGGCGGCAGGTGTAACTGACGAGGATGTGGTGCAGATTGCCTTTGGCTACGGAATGTTTACAGGGGCTTTTGGCCTTCATTACGGGGCGGAAACAATCAGGGCTTCGGTTATTCCGATGAGCGGAGGGCATACAGACAGACAGATAATGATAATGCAGGATTATAAAAGCTCTGCTCTTGTATGTACCCCGAGTTACGCGATAACTCTTGCGGATAGAATTAAGAAGATGGGAATTAATCCTAAAGATCTTTCTCTTAAAGTTGGGCTTTTTGGGGGAGAACCTTGGACAGAAGCCATGCGTCAGGAGATTCAGGCAGGGCTCAATATTATAGCCACAGATAATTACGGTCTTTCAGAGGTAACAGGGCCGGGGGTTGCCGGAGAATGTCAGCATTTATCAGGTATGCATATATCTGAAGACGCATTTATACCTGAGATAATAGACCCTGATAGTGGTGAAGTTTTGCCACCCGGTAGAATGGGTGAACTTGTTCTTACGACTCTCACAAAAGAAGCTCTCCCTGTAATCCGTTACCGTACAAGAGATATAACCAGTTTGAACTATGAGAAGTGTCAGTGTGGAAGAACTACTATACGTATGGAGAAAACAACCGGCAGAACCGATGATATGCTTATAATTCGTGGTGTGAATGTTTTTCCTTCCCAGATAGAAGAGGCACTGATTGCTATAGAAGGTTGCGAGCCGCACTATCTCCTCGTTATAGACAGACAGGACAGCCTGGACACTCTTGAAATCCAGATGGAAGTCACAGAAAATATCTTCTTTGACGAAATGAAAAAGCAGAAGTCATTCTTAGAGATAGTGAAAAAACGAGTTGAATCAATAATAGGGGTGAGCGTTATTGTTAAACTGGTGGAGCCTGGCTCAATCAAGAGATATGAAGGTAAAGCTGAAAGGGTTGTTGATAAGCGGAAGCTGGGTTAAACGAGTGTTATCTCCCAAAATCCGTTTCGTTTGCCGTTTTTGCGTTCTAGCAATCCTTTTTGTTGTAAATTTGTTGTTATCGTTTTTACTGTCCGTTCCGATTTGTGAATGTGTGTTGCAATTTCTTTTTGCGTTGCCCGCGGATTGGTTTTCAAAAATTCCAACACAAAATGCTCTTCCAAAGTGCAGTTCAAAGTGCAAATATTGCTCTTTGAAATTTCATTTTCTTTTGTCTGTACACTTTGAAGATCTGTTTTATTTTTCCAATCAACAAGCATTTCTCTGTTTTTCAAAGTATTATTTTCTTCAAGTAAAAGATTTCCAAAGAAACGCATCAAATATTCGGTTGTGGCTTTAATGTTGTTTTTTAAGTCGTTGTAGTTTGCTCGAACAAGTGCGTTGCGAAAATACCACGAATGTTCGGCAAATGGTTTGTTATCAATTTCAAAACCGAATGAACGAAGATATTTTATTGCAAAAACTGCTGTAGTGCGTGTGTTTCCTTCGCCAAAAGCGTGAATTTGCCAAAGCCCCGAAATAAATTTTGCAATATGTTGAATAGATTGCAATAAATCAATTAGTTGATAATCAAATTGTTTTTCTTGTGCAAAATCGTAGTCAAGCGTTTGGCGAAGAAGAACATAATCGGAATAAAGCACTGATTTTCCGTTTAAAACCCATTCTTCTTTGCTTATATTATAATCACGAATTTTACCTGCAAATTTGTAAATTCCTGTGAAAAGCCGGCGGTGAATTGCAATGTATTCGAGTGGTGAAAACGAAAAAGTGTTATTAGACAAAATTTCGGTAATGCGAGCCGAAACCTTATCTGCCTCTTCTGTGCGTTCTGTTTCAATGTTTCTACGATTTGACTGTTGTTTGTAATAACTGTCAATACGGTGCTGAACTTCGTTTATTGTGATTTTGTTCTCAATATTCTCTTTTGCCGTTTCAAGCAGATATTCGGATGGTTTCAATCCATCAACATCTTGCAGACCGATAGCAGTCTGCCAAATTTGTGCCTTCTCTTTTTGTGAAGGTTCGCCTTGTCTTATATATTCTTCAAAATCGCTCATCATTTTTTGTGCAAACAGACCTTTTTCGATTTTTCAATTAACAATTTTTCGTATTTCAACATGATAATTTTGTCTATTTAGGTGAAGCAGATTCTGCTATATATGGCATATAAGGAGGTGGCAGCTTGTCGCGGATGAAGAGTCCGAATAAATCCGGTAAAGATTAATATTTTTCTTTCCATGCAGGATGGGTATTTTCAGATATCTTTCCATCGGCAGTAGTATGCTCTTCCAATGTATTTTCTTTCGATTGTATGCAGATGTAAATCATTGGGACATCAGATGCATTACATAGTCCTCGTATTCCTTGGGGTGCTACTCTTATGACACTGCCTTCGGTTATAGGAAAACAATCATTATCCACTTGATAATAGCCGTATCCTTTTAAGATTATATAAGTTTCTTCGTCCTTGTGGTGAAAGTGGAAAAAGGGTAATTCTGTTTGGGGGGGTAATGTTGTAAATGAAATTTCCGTACCGGTAGCTTTCGTTGGTTCTTTCAGGAATACTTTTCCTTTTATTTCTTGTCCCGTTTTAGGATGCGTAAGAGAATAATTTGCCAAATCATTCAAAGAACCAACGTTTACCGCTGTGTAATTATTGTTTTCCGAAATTTTTTCAACTTGTTTCACGTTTTTACCTGTATATAATTTCATTTGTTATATTCTCTGCACTCTCGCCATATGACTGCTAACTCATAAAATTTATGTACTTCTTCCACCGATATCTTTTAGACGGGCATGCGCATCGCGCAGTATTTTTTCTGTGGTATCCCAATCAATACATTTATCGGTTATTGAAACGCCATACTTAAGTTTGCTTTTGTCATCAGGTATGGATTGGTTTCCTGCTTTCAGATAGCTTTCTATCATAACTCCTGATATTGACCTGTTCCCTGCTTCAATCTGAGAGATTACACTGTCAAAAACAATCGGCTGATTTTCATGGTTTTTTTCTGAATTACCGTGACTGCAATCTACCATTATTGCGGGAATCAAGCCTGTACTATGAATCATTTCTTCTGTTTTCTCAATTTCTTCAGGGGAGTAATTAGGTTTTTTTCCGCTGCCACGAAGGACAATATGCACATCAGGATTTCCTGTTGTCTGTAAAATCGCTGTTTTACCTTCATCATTTATACCAAGGAAGCTATGTGAGTTCATTGCCGCTATCATAGCGTCAATTGCAATCTGAAGGTTCCCGTCTGTCCCGTTTTTAAACCCTATAGGGAATGAAAGCCCACTTGCAAGTTCCCTGTGATTTTGCGATTCTGTCGTTCTCGCCCCTACAGCTCCCCAAGAGATCATATCAGCAAGGTATTCTGGGGTAATAAGGTCCAGCATTTCGTTGGCAACGGGAAGTTCCATTTCTGTTATTGCGCAAAGCAGGCTTCTTGCTATACCAAGACCTTTTGATATTTCATGAGTCCCGTCCATATCAGGATCATTAATAAGTCCTTTCCAGCCTACGGTTGTTCTCGGTTTTTCAAAGTAGACCCTCATTACAATTAAGAGTTGGTCTGAAAGTTCTTCCGCAAGCTTCGAGAGCCTTTCTGCGTAATCAAGTGCTCCTTTAGGGTCATGGATAGAACAGGGGCCAACAATAACCATAAGCCTTTTGTCACGTCCCTGGATTATATCTTTTATCTGTTCACGGCTGGAGGTTATGAATTGGCTATTTTCTTCTGTTAAAGGAAATACTTTTCTTAGAGCTATTGGTGGTATAATTGGGGTAATACTGTTGATTTTAAGGTTGTTGGTGTTAATCATTGTTCCTGTCCTTATCTTTTTTATAGTGAAGAAACTTCAAAAGAATAATGAACTATTTTACTTTAATTGCCAAAAAAGAACAAGGGATTACCTGGCCAGGTAATCCCTTGATAACGATTAACAATATATTATGATATGTTTCTACTTTTGACTGGCTAACAAAGCCTGATTTATATCTTCAATTATATCTTCTACATTTTCAATACCTACTGAGAAACGTATCAGATCCGGCGCTACTCCGGATTCAATCTGTTGTTCTTCTGTAAGCTGACGATGAGTTGTGCTGGCGGGATGAAGAACACAACTTCTCACGTCTCCTACATGTACAACCAGGGCTACAAGTTTACAACTCTCCATAAATATCTTACCTGCGGCTGCACCGCCTTTTATACCAAAAGTCAGCACTCCGCTTGCGCCTTTTGGAAGATACTTTTTTGCCCTTTCATAGCTTTGGTGACTTGGCAGCCCCGGATATATTACCCAACTTACGGCAGGGTGTTTTTCAAGATATTGCGCAACTTCAAGCGCGTTATCACTATGACGTTCCATTCTCAATGGAAGGGTATGTAAGCCTTGGTTAAACATAAATGAGTTAAACGGGCTTAGGGCTGCTCCCAGGTCTCTCATAAGTTGCACCCTGGTTTTAATTATATATGCAAGATTACCACAGGCTTTTGTATATTGAAGTCCATGATAGCTTTCATCCGGCTCTGTAAGCTCAGGAAAATTTCCCGATTCCCAATCAAAATTTCCTCCGTCAATAATTACACCACCTACACTTGTTGCATGTCCGTCGATATACTTTGTTGCAGAGTGTATAATAATGTTTGCCCCATGCTCAAAAGGCCGGCAGAGGTACGGAGTAGCCAGTGTATTATCAACAATAAACGGTACTTTCTTTTCTTTTGCAATCGCTGAAAATTTTTCAAAATCAAGGATATTTAAGCCGGGATTACCTATTGTTTCCCCAAAAATAGCTTTTGTGTTAGGCTGAAACTTCTTTAATATCTCTTCTGCGGTTGCCTCTGGATCCACAAATGTTACTTGAATCCCCATTTTGGGCAAAGTACAGGAGAAGAGGTTATAGGTTCCTCCATATAGGGTGCTTGCTGCTATAAAATGCTCTCCGGCTTTACATATGTTCAGCATTGCCAAGGTAGTGGCAGCTTGCCCTGATGATGTTGCCAGGGCTCCTACACCGCCCTCCATCATTGCTATTTTTTGCTCAAAAGCATCGCTTGTAGGGTTTCCCAGGCGTGTGTAGAAAAAACCTGGTACCTCTAAATCAAATAACTTTGCTACATGATCTGCACTTTCATATTTAAATGTGGTGCTTTGGCATATAGCTGGAATACGCGGCTCACCAGGCTTTGGGTCGTATCCCCCTTGAATAGCCTGGGTTTCAATTTTCCACTGTTTCATTTTCCTCTCCTTATATTAATGACTTAAAAACATATCAGTTATTTTAAAACAGTGCCATTCAATATTGATTATTTTGATTTAAATTAAATTTTTTCAGTTATACAAATTAATAAAGTCTTTCAATGAAAAAGAATTTTTGATCTTATTCCGTTATAAAAAACCCTTGCCTTTTGTCTATGTTCATGTTACAGGATTTCTAACAAGTTAATGTTCACTAGGAAGTGGGCTCCTGAGCTCACTTTTTTTTTGGTAAAAATATGTCAAACATGAATATAACGGGAAAAATTGAGTCTATAATCAAACCGGTTCTGGATGCGGGAGGTTTTGAGCTCGTTGATATTGAGTATAAAAGAGAAGGGCAGAGTATGGTGCTTCGTCTCTATATTGATAAAGAAGGTGGCATTACTTTGGACGATTGTGCAACAATCAGTCATGAGCTTTCAAATATTCTTGATATTGAAGATATAATTTCGGGTCAATATACTCTGGAAGTTTCTTCACCAGGTCTTAACAGGCCTCTTAAAAAAATTGCGGATTATGAGCGGTATATAGGGGAGTTTATAAAGATCCGTACTTTCGAAATGCTTTCTGATGACTCCGGAAATAAGAGAAAAACTTTTTTAGGTAATTTGTTGAGTATATCTGATGGGTTAGTTAAGGTTCATCTTAAAGAGGGGCATGATGCGTCTATTCCTTTTGAGAAGATAGCCAAAGCCAATTTGGAATTTGAATTTTAAAAATATAATTTTTTACAAATGAAATTTGCAATAAGGAGAAAATATTGTGGATAACACCTTAACCCTCAAGCATGTTGTTGACCAGATCGTCAAAGAGAAGAACATAGAAAGGGAAGTTATTACAGAAGCTCTTGAACAGGCTGTTTTAACAGCAGCTAATAAAAAGTTCCGTAATACAAGAGATCTTGAGGCACACTATAACCCTGAAATCGGCGAAATTGAACTGTTTGAATTCGTGGAGGTTGTAGAAGATGTTGAAGATTCATATAAGCAGATAACATTGGAGGAAGCCAAAGAAGAGGATCCTGATGTTGAAATCGGTGATGTTATAGGTATGAAACTTCCTTCAAGCGAATTTTCAAGAATCGCAACTCAAACCGCTAAACAGGTAATAATACAGCGGGTCAGGGAAGCTGAGCGGGAAACAGTTTTCAATGAATTTAAAGACAGGGTCGGCGAGCTTGTAAATGGCCTAGTCAGGAGATTTGAAAAAGGGGATATTATTGTTGATCTTGGGCGGGCTGAGGCTCTCCTTTTACATAAAGAGCTGGCTCCAAGAGAGAGTTACCGTCAGGGAGACAGAATAAAAGCTTTAATTACAGATATTCGTATGACAACAAAAGGGCCGCAGATTCTTCTTTCCCGTACAGCGCCTGAAATGCTTGCCAAGCTCTTTGAAGCAGAAGTACCTGAAATTGCCGAAGGGATAGTTGAAATTATTAATGTTGTAAGAGAGCCCGGAAGCCGGGCAAAGATCGCTGTATTTTCCGATGATAAAGATGTGGACCCCGTAGGTGCTTGCGTAGGGATGCGCGGCAGCAGAGTCCAAAATGTTGTTTCAGAGCTTCGTGGTGAAAAGATTGATATTATTCCATGGACTGAGGATATTGCCCGCTTTGCGTGTAATGCCCTTTCACCTGCGACAGTATCAAAGGTTTATGTTGATGATGGAAACCATGCAATGGAAATTATTGTTCCTGATGATCAGCTTTCTCTGGCAATTGGTAAAAGAGGGCAGAATGTCCGCTTAGCGGCACGGCTTACAAACTGGAAAATTGATATAAAAAGCGAAACCAGACAGGCTGAAGCTGAGCTTCTTGAATATTCCTCTTTTGATGGAAGCGCCTCCGAAGAGAGCAGTGATAAAGCTGATGATATTTTAGCAGAGGCTGAATCAGAAAGCACAATAGAAAAGGTTGAGGAGTCGGAAGAGTAAATATATGCCTAAAGCTTCTCCTGAAAGAAGTTGTCTTGGGTGTAAAAGCAAAAAGGAAAAAAATGAATTACTCCGTTTTGTTATTACACCGGAAAGGGTTCTTGTACCTGATTTTCTCGGTAAGCTGCCCGGCCGCGGAGCGTATACCTGTTTTAATAAAAAATGTATTGCGGAAGCATTAAGGCTTCATCAGTTTTCACGGTCGTTTAAAGGAGAAATTATTGCACCTGCTCTTGACGGGCTTTTTGAGCAGCTTCAGTTACTTTTTATTGAACGGATTCTTTCTCTTATTGCCCTTGCAAACAGAGCAGGTAATGTTATTTCAGGCAGTGATTCGATTATTGACGGATTAAAGAAAAAGAAAATTAAATTTCTGATTATTTCTAAAGATATTTCTGTTGAAACTGCTGATAGGTTTTTATCAATAGCGGAAAAGACAGGAGTTGCATCATATCAGTTTCTTACAAAAGAGGAACTGGCAAAGCCCCTTGGTAAAGAGTTACGTGTAGCAATAGCTCTAAGTTCCGGGGGAATTACGGAGATGCTTCAAAAAGAGTTAATAAGATATGGGAACTTCTTTGAGGAAGGGGTAGAGATATATGGGGAAAATACGGGTACATGAGCTGGCGCAGAAAATGGGGCTTGAGAATAAAGAGCTGATTTCCAGATTGAAAGCCATTGGAGTTGACGTTAAAAGTCATATGTCTGCTGTTGATGAAGAGGTGATAAAAAAGCTTCAGGCGCCTCCAACTGTGACTATGACAGTAAAAGATATAGCCCAGGAAGAGACAAGGGTAACTTCCACCCTGATCAGAAGACGGGCAAAGGTTGTAGAAAAAACAGTAGAGGTGCCTGTAGACGAGGCTCCTGAACCTGAAAAAACTGAGGTAAAAGAAGCAGAAGTTACAGAACAGGAAAAGGCTGAAACAAAGAAAGAGAAGAAGAAAGTTGAAGTTGATTCTGAAAAAAATAAAACAGAGATAAAAGAGCCGCAAAAAGCCACGGCAAATAAAGCTGTTATTCTTGGAAGGGTTGAACTTCCCGAAAGAAAACAGAATGAGCAACAACAAACCACAAAGCGTGAAGTAATTCCTTCAAAGGAAAGACCTTTTTCAC
>Ga0123357_10007631_pt1 | contig 13403 bp, 8 predicted proteins | sample TergutEmb28metaG_FD_89873 | JGI IMG/M metagenome (GOLD analysis project Ga0123357, IMG submission 89873) | Embiratermes neotenicus P4 segment gut microbial communities from Petit-Saut dam, French Guiana - Emb289 P4 | ecosystem: Host-associated > Arthropoda: Insects > Digestive system > Gut ...
ACCAATGTGGTAATCAACATCATAGTCACGAGCTCCTGATGATGGGCACATTGATGCTCGAAACATGTTGAGCCTATAAGAAGTACAATAAAATATCAAGTGGCATCTAGTTGGTTTTTTATTTTTCAGTTATCACAAAATGCATGGTCCGATAAACATAAGGTATACATATTGAACATAAGTGTTCATGTACATTGTCTTGAAATTCACATGCAGTTTCATTGTACAGCCCTGTGTTTAGCATGATCTGATGTCCTGAGACATTTCTTAAATTTTCTTCTAATTACAAGTCATTTGTTCCATAGAAATAACCAACTGTTCCTTCTTGGCTTGCCTTTAATCCTTTGATTCCTTGTTCTTTCAACATTGGAATTGTCTTTAACCGTTTTTCACCAGAATTAAGTATGTGATGTAATCTGGAAAATGACTACAATTTAAATGGTTCCCATTTGTATGCATTTACTGGTGACGAATGTAGGTGACTTCAGTTTTTTAAGCTTTCACCCTGAATCATTTGTGGTTGACGTGCAATGCAAAGGGGTTAACTGTAGCATTTTATTTGACACTGCACATTTGAACTGCTAGTTTTTGTGTATTTGCACAAATTTTCTCATGTTTCATAAACTAATATATTTTCAATCCTAAGTGCAGCGTCTTATTTCTTATGCATCATTTAGTTATTTTCAGTTTTTTTGATATTAGTGAAAGATTATAAAGCAGCTAATATTTAGGAGAACACATGTGCAGTATTGCACATACTTAACTTCAACTCACTCACTGCAGACAACAGCTGTGCTTGGCTGTACAAAAGGCACAGGATGTTGTGGAAGTTACGGTAGTAGTTAGAATTAGCAGTGTTTCCATCCTTGCAGTATATAAACTTTGTACCATTGCCGACCTCATTACAAATTATCTGCACATGCCAGTATTCTAGAAAATGTGGTATTAACCTTTTGGCGCCAGAATTATTTCTTTAATTTTAACACACCCGGTAAATAAAATGTGAATAATACAGGAACCAAATACGTTAGATTCATGAAACAAACTGCATTTTGAAGAGGAAAAAACGGAGAGTATATAATATGTTTAAAATATTCAGTACCTATATTTGTTGAATAAGTATATAAAATGCAACATTTGGAGGTTAGCAGTACGGTATGACCACTATAGTCGTCATTAGGTGTCAAAGGGTTAATGTTGAAGTTCTCATTTATAAGTGCCTACCACATTGAGTTGGCTCTTATACTGTAATACATTTTCTTGCATTATGCAGAGTGATTTGTTCCAAGATGACTTGTTCCCACCAACCAAAGTGACGTGGAAGCCAACTCTGACAAGCGCACAGTGGTTCCAAGGAATGGACAAACTTCCACCAAGACAGAGCCTTAAGCCACATGGCATGGAGTGTTGTGAGTCTCTCTGTCTCAAATATTAATACGATTTTAAGCGTTAGCTTTAGAAAGCTGTAGTTATGTCATGCCCCATTTGTGCCAGACAGAGGAAGGGTCCTCAAATATATTTGTGTGGTCCACGAATGAAAATTCGTTTAAATATTGAAGTCATGTTAATATTATTATTTATATTTGTTGTCCATACCAAGTATTCATCATTTCTTGATGGGTTGCCTTAGGAGTTGGCAAGGTCAGTATAGTGACTAGATTACAATTTGGGACATTTGAGGAATCATGGCTTAATTCCCAGCAGAAGGAAAGGATTTATTTTCTGTCCACAGTGTCTGGCCTGGCCTGTGTGGCCTTCAATTCAAATGCCTGTTTTTAAGAACTTAAGAAATATGGCAATAAAAATATAAAATAATCTCAATAAACATGAAATCATAAAAGTTTTAATAAACTGCAAATGCTTTTTGGAAGCATAGAATACATGAAATAGTTGAAGGAGTGTGTTAGTACCTAAAACACGTAAGTAATCGCCCTCACATAATGAAAGACTCAGCTGAGAGCAGGAATTTTGTTCGGGGGGTGGGAGTTTCAACAAATTCAGTTGAGGAAAGAGGACAGAAAGAACGGGGATCTGGGGGTGGTAGCCCCCCTAGTCAGGGGTTCTGGAGGCAGCTGTAATTTGGTACAAGAAATTTCATTTCATATAGTAAAAGTTCCTTAATTTTTGGTACTCTAAGACTATTTATGATGACAACCAATTTATTTGTCATTGCTAATGTAAAACAATTGCGAACCTAGGTAGTGTTAGAATTTTACTGCCTTTTTTCTGAACATCTTGGGATGTTTGCGTCCTAAATTCAGCAATTTTTGACAGTTTTCAAAGCGGGTTGAGTTTGGCAGGAGGGCCTTCGGAATTTTGGGGGGGAGGGTTGAATCCCCCAAACCACCCCCCTCGGTACGTCACTGGCTGAGAGTGATCTACACAGTAACAGAGGAGTGGGGGAAGCTGACTTTACCAGTCACATGGTCTCTTGCATCCTGACTTCTTGGCTCTGCTCATGAAAGTTTAGAACAAAGGTATTAAAATGGGGGGTTGTGGAAGGACAGAATCCTGAACATCATGAACTTGGTGTCTGCTGTGTATGTACATATGTAGCATGGAAAGGGTTGGGGTCTGTACGTGGCTGATACTTTATTTTTGTATTAATTTTAATTTGTGGCATGAAGTTCGTGTGGATGTTTGAATACTGCTGTGAATTTGCTTACTGTTGTAATGATTGTCACTTGTTTCACCGGATATGTTAATCTGTCTTAAGTGTCTGAAGTGCAAGGTGCAGCAGGAACCAGTGAAAAGCCTGGTAGTAAGATGCTTGGAAACACAGCAGCAGGTGGAAGCTTTTTTGGTTCTCAGCAGCCTTACAACCGCCTGGGATGGAATGCAGACCTGAATGATGCAACCAAAGAAAAAGAGGAACAGGTAATTCTCATGTGCAAATGAAGCAAGTTAGCACAGTGCACCAAAGTTGCACTTTGGTTCTACCTAACGTTGGATATCATGGTAGAAACTGTGCATGGCTTTCCAGTTTGCCTGAATTTTAGGATTTTATGTCAAAGTAGACAACTTGACATTTTGAACTGTAAAATGTCTATGTTGCAACACAAATCTTGTGGCTAACTTTTAGGTAGGAGGATGCAATTGGGTTTGAAGTAGGTAGAGTGGAGTAGAGTAGAGTAGAGTAGAACTGAGTGAATTAGGGTAGGCACAGCAGTGACCCTTGCATCTTGACCATTTCTGATCTTTTGTGCAACATAATAGGTACGTAAAAAAAACTGAAACTTTTAAAGAGTTCGTATTTAGTCTGAATTGAAAATTTGTCATTATTAATCTTTGCATGAAGGCTATTTTGTGTTGGCTGAACACATCTTATAATGTGTAATACTTGTGGCTGTTATGGTAGGACTGGGATGAAATGGAGTCCCTTGACACTGCAATGCTCATATGGGCATCCTGTACCAACCCTTATGATGATGGTGACATATGTTATGGGGCATTGCTGGGATCGCTTTTGGCAGAGAGGAACTGAAGTGCTTTGGGAAAAACCAGTGCCATTACCACTTTGTCCATCTCATATCCCATGTAAACAGCCCTGGGATTGAACTGATGCTTTTATTGTGACTACAGTGTTGCAAGTGTCACGTAGCAGATAGCACTCATACTTTGTCTTTTGTAGGTCTGTTTGAAATTTCAGTCAGGATACCCAGACGTTTTCATGTTTATTCTGATTTAATCTAGGAAAATACCATAATATTACCTTAAAACAGATGATGCATTTTTTCGTCATGTTGTTTTCCATTCGCTATTTTTACCCAGCATGTAATTTATCATTCTGACAGTAAATAGCCCTTTCAGTTGGTACCGCATTGTTAAACCAATAAATGTCTTACTTTATTGTGGTTTCTGTATACAGAAATAGATTACTGGATTGGGGGTGAACTTGCATGCCCACATTTTGTGCTGGTATTTCTCATGTGATGCCACCTATTCAAGCCGATCTGATCCTCATTTCTCATATCTATATACACGACAGTAAGCTTTGTGGGCTTGTGTATGAACTTGCATATAAGCACTTTAGCAGACGATGTGAACGGAGATGTTTCTTACATGCAGATTCAGCGAGCAGTTAGCAGTAAGATGGAAGTAAACTTGAAGCTTGAGCAGGATGAAATGGAGGGTGTTGATGAAGAAGAGTGGGTGAGTGTAATACTAATGAACCGTAACTGGGAGCGGGTGTTGATGGACATGAGTGGGTGAGTGTAGTACTAATGAACCATGGCTGGAAGTGGGTATTGATGGATATGAGTGGGTGAGTGTATAAATGAACTGGGAGTGGGGTGATTGATGAACATGAGAGGATGACTGTAATCATAATGAACTAGCTGGGGATGAATGTGCGTGGGTGAGTGTAATGTTAATGAACTGGGACTGGGCGTTTAGCAATGTGAGAGGATGAATGTAATGTTAATGAACTGTGGCTGGGAGTGAGTGGGGATGAATGTGAATGGGTGAGGGTAGTATTACTGAACAATATCTGGGATGTGACACTTGGTTTTCAGGTTGTTATGACTGGTGTTGCTTAATTGATACTCCTCGGGTATTATTATTATTATTATTATTATTTATTTATTTATTTATTATTTTGTGCAGCAGTATAATAAATTTGTTCTGATATTTCAGTGGAGTGTGCTGCCTTCATCTTTAGGGTGATTGAATTAGGTTCATCCAGTTCTATCTCAGTGTTAAATTTCCCCATTTAAAATTTTTCTACTGTAGTGTTAAAATCTACTTCTTCCAGTGGAACGTTTAAATGGAGCTTTCACTGTATTTGGCAGAATATTCACATTTGTAATGTGCAGTTTGCCTTGCACATTGTAGAATTGTTCCCATTTATAACAGTGGAATGGTTATAAAAACTTAAGGTTAAGAATCTGGTCATGTCTTCCAAACTTGAATTGTTCCAGGAGGCCTGAGCTGTGACAGCACATGAAACATCACTGCTGACGTGGGGACCAGTTGCATGTCAGAGCCAATTGGGTCTCATCATGGAGCAAAGCATGACCTTCACACTTGCTGTGCAAGATATGGATCACCACATTATCATATCTGTAAGTGATAGCCAGTGTAGACCCAGGATTTCTCTTGTAATGGTACCTTGATAATGCCTTTATAAGCTATTTTAAATTTATTATAACACCACAGTAATTACAACACTTAATTCAAGCAAGCCAGAGAATCCGAATGGTGTGATATAGCTTGATGTTCATACTTGCATACATTCCACATCTTTCACTGTGTCCGAGTATGTTGCGGAATTGTAAGTGCTTTTCGGCTAAGTGCTGTGGTAATTTGGTAGAGACAAAAATAGAGAGATCTTGGGACTGTCTTAGTTGCCTTGAAACTGTCACTTACAGATTGTGGTCTCACTTTGTTGGTGACTCGTTAATTGATCTACAGAAACTTTTTTATTAAAAACATATGTTGGGATAGTAGGCTATGCATTTATATCCTCCTGTATGAAGTGTTATTATTAAAATCAGTATTTTTATTACTGACTAAATGGGAATGGATGGCTTAAAAGTGGGTATCAAATGGAAGCTTTCCGAATTTTGAAACCATATTTTCGGTTAATAATTAATTTAACACGTGTGTAGAATTGGCGTGATGGGGAATGTTCCCTCAGATAAGCAGTTGAAAGATTACCACATTGCCTTTTGTGTTCATTGTTCAGTACAGTCATATGTGTCAGTGTTTCATTATTGTACTGTCACAGAACAGTTGAAAAGAGTAATGTGTTCAGAAACACTGCAAACCAATATAATCTTGACATTAAGCAGTGGAAAGACACATAATATTTGAACTCACATTTTACATTTAAGGCAGTGTGAAATTCCAGCTGTTCTGCTGTTATAATCATTCTTTAAAATAAATTAATGTTCTTATAATGTTTATAAATTTCTTGCATGATTGTATCACTCTGCTTCTTACGATATCTGAAACTGAAATTCCATAATTTAAAAAGTGGTCATTATGCGTTCATATTAATAGCTGTATTATTAATGACATATTTTTTGTTGACTTAATTCTTCCGGCTGCATTATGGCACTTGAGTCGACTCAGCCTCTAGCAGTAATGAGTACCAGTGATATCTCCTGTGGGTAAAGGTGGTCAGTGTATAGGGCTAACAACCTTGCCACCTTCAAGTGCTGACTGACTGAAAATTGTGGAAACCTAAAACTCTTCGAGCCCTAAGGGCCCATCCAGGCCTGTATAGGGGTAGCTTAGCTTTGCTGATAACATGAACAACAACCAGTGACAGTAATAATTATCCCCAGGGTATTAAATGGTCTTTGATGTTTGCATTTTTATAATTCCTATAAAAACCTTTTAGGTAGAATGTTTGTTAATTCTGTGGTAATGTAGAATGTATAAAAGCATACCATTCATTGTGGAGAGACTGTCTCCAAACGTTGTCTGAAATATCATGGCATAGTGTCTGTCATGTCAGATCAGTATAGAAATAATAATTAAAGTTTCATGTAACAGGGTGAATGTTTGACAACAAGAGACATGAACAGTTTTAATGAAAGCGACATTGAATGGCACTGGCATTCGGAAGCAAGTGCCAGAAGATTCAGTTGTTCTGCATGTTGTGCCAACAGAAATGTTTGTTTAAGCCATGACCCTAAAAATTACATCTTTGCAAAATGTTAGGCTTTCATATTGTGAAGTAATAATCATGTATTAGAGCTGATTTTGTATGGTTGGTGAGGTGGGTTTGCAGAGTGGTGCCTCATCATGTCTGTCCGTCTATCCACATAGAACTGTGTGATTTAGATCAGATGGGCTTTCTTGAAATTTCATACTTGAGATTTTTACAGAATTTGTCAGTATATTCCAATTTTGGTTAAAGTCAGACAAAAACAATACTCGTTTTATGTGAAGTCCCACACACCTTTATGATACTCACATCATTGGTCTTTATAGTTGAGACAGTGTTCTCTATGAGGTATGAGCTGAGGTCAAAGAAAAGTTGACTGACTGAACATAAGAGTCAAGTATGATTGATTGTAAATTGCAATGTTTTCAAGATATTGATTATAATCACCTCTAAATCTGTAGCTGTATATGGCTAGAACTTTACAGCGTGTGTTGTGTCAAACATGGAAAGGTACATTAAAGGTGCTTGCATCATTGATGTTTTTCTAGAAAATATTCACAAATTTAAAACCTGGAGACAGTAACAGAGCAAACATACCAAGAAGTATTAAACTGTGTGGATATTTCTTAACTTGTCTGATACAAGTTTGGGTTATTTTAAGTGAGTCCATGAAGTATAGAAAATCAGTGTCTGGTATCTGTAGTTATGACAGCAACTTTTCTAGATGCTAGAAATTGTCTTGAGATATGTGGCTTGCTTTCTGAAGCAGGAATTGAGCACTTTGGTGTTTTCCGCACAAGCGAGGTATGTGAAGTTACGTGAAACCAGGAAATTGGGCAACAGTTTAGTGAAGAAGGATATTAGCTATTTAAGACATTAAGTACAATGGTTGAAAAGTTAGTGCTGTATTCTTTATTGCTGTATGAATATTGGCTACTTTGTGATATTCATTTCCTGATCTGCCATTTATTTGGAAATTAATTCAAACCAGTGGTCTATAAATTTTGTTCCATAGACAGGTAGGGGTATAAAAATTACTATTGACTTTGGAAAGGTGTGAAAATTGTTTCCATGTACCTTCTGCATGAAGGTTTTGTTTTGTTTCACATTGATACTATTTGGAATTCATTCCTCTTTTTAATGGTTTCAGGCACATGCAAACATCTTTAAGCATTACTTTGTTACAAAGGAATCACAACTAGTGATATGTCAACTTTTGGACTAATGAGTTGATGTAAAAGTAACAGTTGTTGCATATACTTATGAAAATTTCCATTTGATACCCACAATATATGAAAATAGCATTTCGTGTTACTGTTGCTTTTTGTCTTTGTCCCAGGGTGACTGACATACAATGTTGCTACATATTCCTTAATTAGTTTTATTGTGTTAGGGAAGGATTGTAACCTCAAACTGTACTTGCTGATGAGGAAATACAGTCACAAAGTTGTGCAAGAACTATCTTGCAAGATTCTGGAGTAGCAGTTATAAATGCAAATTCTTTTGGGAAAGAACTGTTCTCAGACTCAATATAGTTAGCATACTTTACTTGTACATTTGAACAGTTCATCAGGTATGGAATGTGAAAAGCAGATAACTAGGCTACTCTATCTAGTCCATTTGATGCATGTTTGTAAATAATTGCTGCTGTGGTCTTCTCTACACTCAACACACAACAAAACATCACAGTATATCTTATGTGTATTGGGCCGTGCATCATTGTGATAATTGAAGAATAAAGAGACCAACTTGATGTCACAATTTATTAAGTTTTATTTCTCTTCTTCTGTGCTCAACATGTTTCGGACATTAATACGTCCATCATCGGGAGCCTGCGACTCTTTTCTATTGTATCACGACATTGGTTGTGTGTTCTTGTTTCGATGTGTGTTGGAGTTTCCGTGTGGCTGGGTTGGTGTGGTATCCGTGTGGCAGGCTGAAGCACGCTTCAGCCTGCCACACGGATACCACAGAAGAAGTGAAATAGAACTTAATAAATTGTGACATCAAGTTGGTCTCTTTATTCTTCAATTATCACAGTATACTTTACAGATAACTTACAATTTATGCTGTCATTAAAGATTATTTACACCAACTTACGCACACAAAATAGTCTATTATGTTTATTGACACTAGTGCTTGTGATAAATTTTAACTTGAGTAAATATTGATAACATAATATATAAACTAGTATTTATACGTAATGCATTTCTTTTATAAGTATTTCAATGAGTTCACATTTTTCATTCATCGTATTTACCCCAATATAACACAAAATTTATTTCCTAATTCCTAATCTGAAAAATTGTGGGTTGACTTATATTCCTGCACAAATTAAAGATGGTCTGTGTAATTACTGTTCTGGAAATTGAAGATTGGAGAGGTCTTATATATGGATTGTCTTATATTTGGGTAAATATGGTAGGAAGTTATGTATTTATTTTCATCTAATACAGTTATGTATTTATTTTCAAGTAATACAAACTAAATTTTGTGCTAAACATCCCCTTGTGTTATGTAGGACTAAGTACTGTCAACACAACTGATTTGTATTGTTATTAATTTATTTTAAGACTTAAAATAAACAATATAAATTATTTGTATTGACAGTATTTAGTCCTTTGTAATACAGACTACAGTGAAGGGTTAGGAGTCAATATTTTTCATTATATTTATTGAATGCACAGTACTGCATACATCTGTTGTAAGAGCTGAGTCCTGTAATGCATTAGATGGTGCATAAATATTCACTGTTTGTAACTTCCATCAAGTGCAAATGTATGCTGTGGTTTGTGATTTACAGATCTTATACCTGAGGCCATTCCTAGTCAGAAATGTCTAAGTATAGGTCCAGTTCTCACAGGTTATGGATTTATCATCACCTGAACTGGGGTGGAATGAACAAGGCTCAATATAAAGTTTTTATTGTTGCATTTACAGTAAGTGTTGAAAATGATGTCACATACTTGCTTATCTAGTCACAGGTCGTGGTGGTCCACTTTAGCCACCACTATCTCCTAATCTCAGCACCCTGGATCAGGTTACTGCAGTTAGCAGCCTGCAGGCCACATCCAGTGTATTGACATACTGCCAACTGTCACACAAAAAACATAATACAGGCACATGTATGCTTGTACTGTATGAATTTCAGTTTTTGTAATGTTGAAATATAGTGCCTGAACTAAGTGCCATATATGGATTTCCTTAGGCAATGAAAAACTGCCAGACTACCTCTGAATTGCACTCACATCCTATTGGATGAACCGCTTGAGCTGTTCTTATTTTCTTTTCAATTTCTGTTTCATTGCTAAAAAGTCCTAATTTGTTTTGACTTGTGAAAACCCTGCATTTCATTTTTAATATTTGTGCTGTTTTTAAACAGGTAATATTAAATAAATAAACATATATATATATATATATATGCATTCCACTGGTCACTGAATGTGTCACTCAGAACACTAATTGAACATCCCTGCCTAAGGTTTTTATTTATGGGGCACACAGATGATCTTATGTACCAGCAAAAAGCAGAAAAACAACCTGTGCTGCTCCATTACATTGCAGTTGCTGCAGCCTGCTTAAATGACAGTCCTAATGTATTGATGTGATAAACACATTCTATTCACAGATGTTCCAGAATACATACTGGGGCTAAAGGTGGTAGTTCTGAACTCTTAATGTGAATTAAACAATAAATAACTTACATATGTACTTTTCCACATATTATTTTCTTTAATGTTCAACTGATGATCGATCTGTAACCCTTGAGAACTGGACTGATGTTGGTGTGATATTTCTGAGAATGACATCAGTGATAAGCTCCTGAGGTTACAACATGAAGTCGTCAATTATCCTGTTTGCACAGGGCTGTTACATGAGCATTCTGTGCTTCTATATTCATGAAGTCAATGTACTCATATGTATTTAACACACTGGTGTGTACCTATGTGATTAAGAACTTTAAAGTTGGAGTGGTTGAATGTCGATAAATTGTGGTAGTAATCTTGGTTTTGTACATCAGTGAACTGTGTAAAACAGAATGCTGAGTGGAAAGTGCTTGTCCATCTGCACACTTCTACTCCTTGCATCTTGGTGAGGGAACGGCTCCAGAGTTTTAAAAAAGTCCCTTTTCACTCTGATTGAATGATATATAATATATAATGTGTCTTAGAAGTCCCAGGCTAGAATCTGACTCAGATAGCAGTCATCCTCTTTAACCTTTTCAAGACCTGCATATGCATACATGAACACATGTAGGAAAACATTTGTGTAAATTAATATTATATATTTAGGCAACAAGCAAATTACTGCATTTTAAGACATGCTGCATAATGAAATGACTTGAAATGCCAACTTGATGCAACAAGGTAAGTTTATTAACGTACTCTTAGCTTGACATGTTTCAGGTACATGATGGGTGTATGTACCTGAAACATGTCGAGCTAAGAATACGTTAGTACAATTATCTTGCTGCATCAAGTTATTTCATGAGGAAGATGCACAGTCAAACAACCCTCATGCTGCATAATCTTTTATTTTATTTTCCCCAAAATTCCATTTGTTTCTTAATTGTATCTTCTTATGTTCAAATAATATGTTTATCATAAACCATGCACAAAGAGTTAAATACATACCCTGCTAGGCTAAAGGTTAAGGTATTTTATGGCTTTTTGCAATCTCTCCATACAAGTGCTGGACTAGTATCAGTATGATAGTTTTTTATTGTTGTTATCTACATACTTTCCACTTCTTTGTTCATGATCATCCTATAATTGTTTGTCTGCTGCTATATATATATTTAAAACTTTTGCAATTAAGACAGCATTGTTAAGTGAACTTTTCTTTATATTTAACAAAAGTGGAAAGATTTACTCCAGTCTGGAAAGTATGGTCTTTCCAATTTGTGATTTTGCTTGCCTTATTTTCCTTGATGCTTATGTATTTCAGACTGAAGTTTATTTTGTATACAAATCTAATGTTATGCCTACAGATTTAATGTACTGTGAGCTTTTTGACAAGAATGATAAAAATTTGAATTCCAGCTCCATATAAAGTACTTCTTATATTATATCGGTGTGGACCAAAATTAAATTTTTATGACAGCTTTTAATGTTAACCGCCATTGTAAAGTTCCAGTTAAATAATGTCATTAATCTGACAGATGCAATTATTGACAGATGGACATTTTTAACTTCCCCTTGTATATTTTCAGTTCATGTACTTTGCACACAGGTGCACAAAAATGCAGTATATCATGCCAGTCAGAGAGTACAAGGAGAAAATAGGTGTATTTCTGCCCTTTCTATGTCTCACACGTTGATATGTATTTAGATAAAAGTCATACTTTTTTACCTCTTCCAGGGGTATTTCGGAGTTATAATGGCATTCAGTTGCAGTAAATCACCACACAGAATTTACAGGGTTACTGTCAGTATTAAAATTGCTTGGCTGCATTGACTGTTTGCATATAAGCTTTAACAGAAATAAACAGTTGTGGCATTACTGTTTCATCTTATCTTGACTCGCTGTTTTGTTACGATTTTCAAAGCCATACAGATGGTGTATATATGATATTGTAAGTTAAAAACACAGAATTCTGTTATATGTCTGTATCCATAATTGTAGTGTGCGGCATGAACCTCAGCTGCTAACAATATATGTTAAGAAATTCTAACATTGTAGATATAACCAACCTGAAATTATATTTTATTGCAGCAAATATAATTTAATAGACCATACAGCACATAGCTGAATTGGTAAGCACTAATTGCAGTAAAGACATCTGGATGATTAACCATGCTAGGACTGCAGGCATCCAGTTGCCTTTGAAGACACTTGCAACTCATGTTTCCATATCATATGTAATGTGAAGAGTGGTAGACCAGTAGGAAGTCATTAATTTTTGAAAGTATCTCAGCAAAAATTAATGATAACATTATATTAGGACAAATTTTTGTATGGATTTTATATTGTGTACTTTATTGTGCCACTGCCATGCAGACAGATTTATGCAGTAATTCAGCATTCCATACTGGTGCCAAAATGGATTTTATTTCCAAAGTCTGAGTGATTTCAATGTTATGTAGTACTTGTTTCTGGTTGTTCATGTGCTAAAATGAATGACTGGCCAGAATGGGAGTACCAAACATTTTTCCTTCAATTATGCTGTGAAATATCTGTAACATGATAGTGTAAAAATATGGGAAGACAGGACATTCAGATGACAGCAAGGAATACAAAACAAATTATTTTATTGCATGGCATCTGTATAATGAATGGTGAAATTAATAATATAGTGACAATCAGTTGTAAGTGGATAATGTATTTATCTGAAAATAAGACAATTTCCTAACAATGGGAGGTGACCTTATAATTGTCTACAAAGTTAGGTATTTTCCTAAAAGTTGAGGATTCAGGAAGGGGTTTTCATACATGCAGGGTTATCTTGTAATTAGGTAAATACAGTACTTTAACTTCAGAAACTGGGCAACTGAAATAATTTACCAGTCTCAAGAGACTGGGGAAAAGATTGGTTTGAATTTAATACGAATGAACTAAAGGGAACAGATTTTCCACAGACATGTTCTGGTGTATTAACACATCAGTGAATTTAAACTGCCAGTTCTAAAGTGCGAGTATCTATAATGAGTGTTGTCTGTAATAACCTGCTCATACCACTTACATCTTATGTGAGAACAGAAATGTGTGGCAAGAAGTATTTCTTAGGAGTCAGAGCCTGTCTTCCTACATTTTGTAACATCTGAATATTATATTATTATCATTATTA
>Ga0123357_10007633_pt1 | contig 13402 bp, 8 predicted proteins | sample TergutEmb28metaG_FD_89873 | JGI IMG/M metagenome (GOLD analysis project Ga0123357, IMG submission 89873) | Embiratermes neotenicus P4 segment gut microbial communities from Petit-Saut dam, French Guiana - Emb289 P4 | ecosystem: Host-associated > Arthropoda: Insects > Digestive system > Gut ...
AATATTTTAAACATGGTATATACTCTCCATTTTTTTCTCTTCAAAATGCAGTTTGTTTCATAATTCTAACATATTTGGTTCCTGTATTATTCACATTTTATATACAGAGTGTGCTAAAATTTAAAAAAATAATTCCGGTGCCAAAAGGTTAAATAAATTAAAATGGACAGTTCATGTAGAAATGTTGGAAGCTTGCAGAGTACTTAAAAAAGTTTTTAGTGGAAGATTAGTAGGTAGAAGCAGGGAAGGAAGACAAAGAAAGAGATTATCTGAAGATGTTGAAGACGGTAGAGTGGGAGTCCAAGGCAGAAGTAGGAATGCAAGGGAGAGAAATAACTGTGATGAAAGATAACAGCACAAGGGAGTCAGTAAGTAATGACTGAAGCTTTTATATATTTCACTACCTAAAACTGAATGGCACATGTTTGCTTGCGAATTGCTGGCCTAATTAAATGTATAGTACAGCAGACCAGTCATTTGTGCATCACAGAAGAATGACTGTGGCAAACCTGACGCATCACTGTAGGTCACTGTTCAATCACCCTTATAACTTTAAGCCAGAAACACCCCCATCATTTCAATAAACACCAAAACATATGTTTATGTTTTTATTAGTCATTAACCATATGGTTTTAACTTCACACATCACAGTTTCACTATTTGTGGGATTTTTCAAGAATGCAGCTACTGTAAACGGTGAAGGTTTACTGTACCATACAGAAAATGGATTCTTTCCCTGTAAATCTGTCATACAAGATTTAGGGTTCTCATGGTGGTTGCCTTGGCTGTGGTGGTGGTGGTGGTGTTGGCGGTGATCAATGTCAGGCAGCCATCATATCCCCATCATTTCCTCACACAACAATATTAGTCATTTTTGACGTGCTGGTGCACCAACCAAACTTCTTCCATTCTTATAATATACACACAGCAAACTACCACTGTACCCCATTGTGCCCCTTTTATCATGACCCCAGGCATGGCAGCTGACATGGGATTTCTTGGCAGATACATTCCATGTGATGGAAACGAAACAGCAGACCTCTTAGCAAAAAAAGGAACCTCACTTTACAACAAACAAACTCCACCTCACTAGGAAACAATTAAGAGACTTATAAAAAGAAAAACACAAGAAAAATTTTTTCAGGAAGCCACAGCCTCATCTAGTGAAACACAGTGGCACATTAAATCTACATGGGAACATAACAAAAACAAACCCAGAAGACAGGCAGTCACTAACTTCGGGCTCAACACAGGTCACGACTGCCTCGCAGCACACCTTTATCGCATCAAAATATCCAGCCATAACTACTGCACAATATGCAAACAGAAAAACACAATAATGGACAAAGGGCACCTACTGAAGTGCCCAAAACTAGACAACACCGCTAGAGATCTACCAAAACTGTACTGGGATGCCAGAAGACTAATGGAATAAACCCAAGATCTGCCATTAGACAACAACAACAACATTCTATGTGATAAAGCTGCTGTGTTCAGGGACACAATAAAACCGACAGCTGTCAGTCACACCTTTCTCTCACATAATTTTAAACTTCATTGTAGCTTTTATTGTGATTATCATGATACAGTTTGTCTCAATAACCTGCAGGCACTTCATATTGCAAGGGTTCAATATGCAGTCGTACTGTTCACACTGATATTCACAACACAGTATATGGACACAGGTATGCCCATTGCAAATAATGGCATAGCTGCTCTGAAGTAACAGTTCATTGTCATAAACATACACCAATGTCATCTCGTTCAACTGAGGAATGTAATTTGAATGTTACACCTTCCACTACCAGGCTGCTACCAGCAACTGCTCCAATTGGCAGCTCTGACATACGGGTCTGCAAAATCCACATAAATGGTCAAATTATACAGCACATTGCAAGCAGTTACCTTATCCTTAAATAATGTTTAATCTGGATGATGTCATTACTCCTCCTGAATCTCTGAATTATCCGCTTCAAGTGAACGCCATGTCAGGTGTTCATAACTCATTCAAATGGTCCCAGTTTCAAACCTCAGCTCAGAGAGTGACTACCCTAAGACCTGTAGTTTGTAATTTGTTCCTTTTTGGGTAATTTCCCGCCGTCTGAGTTCTAATTGCTGACGTTTCGGAACTCACCATCAGTTCCATCTTCATAGGCAGGTGAATGAAGTATCATACTTCATTCACCTGCCTATGAAGATGGAACCGACAGTGAGTTCCGAAACGTTGGCAATTAGAACTCAGACGCCGGGGAATTACCCAAAAAGGAACACATTACATTTAGAACACGGCAAAAGCTTAAAAACAACCTGTGGTTTGCCTTAACAATTCCAAACATATATCAGGACAGTCCCTGTAATTATATCACAGCTGCTCCCCTCCACATCCTTTACACTAATCATCCTGTCATTCAATGCTACAGAATCTAGCCTCGAAATTATTGTTAAATTAATCCTAAAAGCTATTCTTACACACGCCTGGACAGGCCCTTAGGGCTCCTGGAGGTTGAACTTCCAGAATATCTAAACAATCAGCACAAGAAGGTGGCAAGGTTGTCAACCCCACGCACCAGTCACCTTTACCCCCAGGAGACATCCCTGTTACTCATTTCTGTTATAGGATGAATCGACCCCAGGGCCACAATGCAGCTGGGACGATAAAGTCAATCCCAATGACCCCATCACGAATCAAAACCGCGACCTCGTGGCTTGTAGTGCGGTGCCTCAACCAACTGCGCCACCACATACCCCCAAATAAACCCTACATAAGTATAAAATCACCTCCACACTTTCATTTATAACAGTATCACAAGGAATTACACATAACCATTCCTAACATTTGGTTTCAGTTTTAGAACTTACTAATAATAGACTTAGCAGGATGTTAAATGTGGCAGAGCCCTTTAAGTTTTACTCTGTATATCTGTAATCTTCAGTCCACCTTTCATACCCATGATTAACAAACAACAGACACAGAAAATACATATTAAGTGAGTACAATACCTTGGGCCTTCTCTCAGCATCACTCTTGTAACTAACACACATTGTTTTGGAAGAATGTGTCCATAAAAATTCTCCTCTCCCTTCACTTGGCATGTATTTCAGAAGAATTACTCCTCCAAGTCTGTCTTCCACACCATGAAGGAATGGAGACTCTGCAAAATAAGAGAGTATTAGGAAACACACTGAAATATGTCACCACTTCATAAAAAGCTGTGGTATTAAAGGTTGTAAATTTAGCACAAGTTTCTGTGTTAAATTTCTGAACATCAGAATCAGAAGAAGGTTTCTGTCAGTGCCACAAAGTGCAATTGTAAGGCAAGTCACCATTTTTCAGATGATGAATAAGGAAAAATTTCCATATTGCGTTGGACAACTATGGTTTATCGCAAGGCTACGTCTTACATTGTAAAGAGATTCGGAAGTTACCTCTCTACACAACTGCATTCCCCACACATGAAATCCAAGTTCAGCAGACATATGAAGGAATTCCACATTTCTTTAAAACTGCAAAATCTAATAAATTGCACTATAAAAGAAACTTGCAGACTGGATAACACCAATGCAATGATAGAACCTTAATGTTATGGTATACGTCAATTTCCGAAAAGGAAACAGCCTTTGTGGGTGATGCCACATATGTCAACATGACTGAAAATTGCAGCTGAATGAGTATCACTCCCACTTCATATCCAAGCTGTCCTTGGTTTAAACCTCAGGCCAACACTGGCCACCCAAACAGCTTTTGTGGCTTATCTCAAAGTAGGTCTTAATCAATTCCATATCCTTTTCAATCCATTATTTAGCTATGAATTTGATGTTCAGATAACCGTGCATTGTGATATATTCTTGTGATATATTCTTATAATAAAACCAACTAGTTGCACTAATTTCTCAAATTTATTTTTGGAATAAAACTCTACATGTTTTATTCCAAAAATAAATTTGAGAAATCAGTGCATCTAGTTGGTTTTATTATAAGAACATGCTAGGAATGTTTAAAATTAGTATTTCACGTATTGAAGCCTCACCCAAGAACTTTGTTTTCATGGCATTGTGAAGTGCTGTTACAGGACAGTCACTCTTTTGAACCTCTACAGCCGCTTCACGAGCAAGAATGGTACGTACAAGGTACTCCCCGCAGCCAGATGTGCATGCCGCAATTGCCGGTACACAATCTGTTCCATTGGTCGCCCAACATCCACATCCGTACATCGCAGCCTGCAATATATGTAAAACAAGAGACTGGAAGCAGGTCCATGACACAAGTTGTATACATGTCTCCCACACTGTCTCAACGGACACATCCAGAAGACAATACAAATCATAGTCACTGACATGACATCATCATGCAGGAGGTCCGTATTTCCCCTTGAGTAAAGACAAATCAGAACAGACAAACTGACCTGCCCCACCCTGCCCGGATGTTTCAGGGCCACTCCTCCACTGGAACAGGCTGCAGCCAAGTTACCGTGTGCATCCACACAAAGAGCTCCCACTGTGTCCAGAGGTGTCAAAACCTGAACATATTAGAACTGTGGCAATAAAATGTCAAAATCATAAAAACCAACATTTAATTCAGATACAACTGCTTGACCCTTGCTAACTGATTTTAGTTCAAATGTTAAAACATTTCTCAAAATGATGTAATTAGTAGCCTGGGATAAAGGCTTGACATAGTGGAAAATTTTGTTTCCACTGTCAGTTACAACTTGTGAATGCAACATAATTCAGAACAACATTCTGGCATGGAATAGTAAGAGATGAGATATATGCCACATTACAGGCCAACATTACAGTCATTACATATTCATCACTGAGAAATCCTGAAACATAACCCTCAACACTGTTTCAGGTGTTCACTGTCATCAATTATTTCACAGTATCAGTGAAAGGTGATGTCTGGGTCAACCCACCTCACAACACTCAGTCCACACTATTTTTCCTGGTGCATTTTCTCACCCAAAATGACTATTCTCTTCACAATCACTCTTTTTCAAATACAATAAACCATCAGGAGATATCTGATGTCTGCTGAAAAATTTGGAGCACGAATATGCCATAAATGGGTCCAATACCTTCCACAGAATTCCAAATCATTGTCTTTGCTTCGTAGAAGTGGTCATACAACAAACCTGTTCTAAGCATACAATGAAGTCATCCAAGACTCTTGGCAGATCAGCTGCTTAAAAATCAGCAACCAGCTTACTAGACTGTACTGATATTCCACAGTCACAGCATCATAGTAAATCTGAGGTTATTTTTTTTTTTGGTGTTATGTGAAAAAACTGGGAAATTACATGATTCATTTGGTAACACCATCTTCAACATTTGCCACCGTTTATAAAACGAAGAAAACACCACCTCATATTGTGGGGAATGGAAAGAAACTCTCATGGACCATACTAAACAAACTTGTGGGCTGGGTACTGCAAGTGAATACTACTATACAAATATCATTCGGCAGATACAAGCTTTCAGGTTGCCACAAAAGTAAATATTAAGGTGATGTTCTTCCAGGTTATGACACTGTATACTTTGGCAAACAGATACCAGTCTCCCAAACTATGTGGCAACACATCCTAGAACACCAAAGTCTTACCATTCATGAGATACTCAGTTTATTTACTGGTTGTAATAAAAAGATAGTGTTCCTTGTCAATGCCATGATGACTTCTAGAGGAAGTAAAGGTAAAACTGCATTTATTCTTAACCTCAGCAATAGATAGTCATGAGTGGATAACTTCACATCCCAGCCACTTTACACACAGGACAGAACACCTCTATCCCTTGAATAGGAGGCTTGGTGGACCCCAGAGTGAGGCTGTTTTTGGAGAACAGATATATCTCTTCACGCCTAACAGGATTCAAACCCCAGACAGTTGAACCTGCAGCCAAGTCACTATACTGGCCACACTACCTCGACTCCCATATTTACTGGTTGCTTTAACCAGAATAAATAGAATTAAATCTAGTAAAAATTCCAGTAGACCTCAAAAATGTATTCATTAAAATCTCATAAATTACAGTGTACAAATACTATAATTCACACATTTTTTTTGTCATGTGTAAATAATGCAGTCATCAAACTTTCCAAGGTTCTAACCTTTCTGGTGACAGAAAAAGATGGCATGCATGAAATCATGCACAGGAGCTTTTCAATCTTAAATCCAAGAGGATGAATAAACTTCTTAGTCAGTCAGTAGTAGTTGTCACCAAATTTACAAGTGACACATTCTCTAACAATAATTTCACAAGACAAATAACAAACCTTATCAATTTGTAGCTGATACCTTGCCACTTTCTTCTTGTAATGTCGGTACAGTTTTAATGCTTTATCTGCAATTGTAACAGAGTTATGTACACATGTAAAAGTATGCCTGCAATGTTCTTAAATGTTCCTTATATTGTGCAAACATAAACAGTTCTTTGTTTTTACATATTCTGTGATATTTCCAAATTTTAATGCTCAAATTATGGCATTACGCACCTGATACCAGAGACTTCGAATGGACAGTAGTCAACTCTGCTTGCTCAGCCCACTTACGTGCTCCATTTCCAACCAACAAACTAAAACACAAAAACCAATTATCCACAAAATAATCCTTTGAGGAACAAAACGTTACTGGTCTCCAATAACAAACTTAAATTACAACATACAGTAGTCTCATGCAAACACCTATGCAGCCTTCCCTCTTGCAAAGTTTAAACAACGAGTTTTGTAGTAATGTGTGATCCCGGTGCATCCAGCACATAGTACTGCGACCTTATATGAAGCTCTGTTAGCTCTTCATAGACATTCTCTACTCAAAATAATTCGATGTCATAACATGCTCACGAGGCTTCCAGCAAGATGGTTCATTAACTTACGGTAAAACCTCACTGATCTGGATTAACTGGGGGAGCGAAGATTCAAATTAAGTGATGATACGAATCAGCGAAGTAAAAGATAGCCCTATAACATAAAAAAATTACACCACCTATAAATGGAATATTTAATGCAAAATGTACTACTGATCTTGTAATTATATACATATAAATTAATTTACAAAATACCAAAATAAATAAACAGTATCACTGTTGAGTCTTTATTTAAAAATGACAAAAGGCACGCTACATACATCTATTCGTCAACAGAAGACCCAGAATTTGTACTTGCTTGTAACGTTATAACGCAGTCTGAAGATACTGTCAAGCTTTGTCTGAACAGACTGTGAAGCTTTGTCTGAACAGACTGTCAAGCTTTGTCTGAACAGACTGTCAAGCTCTGTCTGAACAGACTGTCAAGCTTTGTCTGAACAGACCTCGGATGCTGTTCCTTAGGAAGTACCTCACGGTTCTTACTTGTTCAAAACATGCCTGCAATTCTTGATTTGTTAAAGAATCCACATAATTAATTTCTGCATCAATGCCATCTGTTGTAGAACTAAGATGTTTTGTCTGAATTGTAAATTCTTTTGGTCCATCTAGTTCATTATTCAATATGAGAAAAATGTAGTGTTGTCCAGTGCAACTTCTGGTGAAAGTTTCTTTGGGAGCACTGGACTTGAACACCAAACTAAGGAAAATCTCAAATGAAGGAAATTTAACATGACTTGAGATGGCTGAAACTGAATATTTAAAAGAGGGAGAGAGAGAGAGAAAGATAAAAACTTCAAGCTAAGATCATCCACTGTAGATATGCAGGGACTGACCATGGTGGGATTCGTCCAAGTGCCAGAACATTACAGCTCTGCTTCTTACAAATATGTTCAGCCAGCTTCACTGGATTCTTCACACCACGCACAGCTCCAACTGCTCCAAAATGTAGGGTGCTACCATCCATGACACTAGCATCACATTCTACATGTCCATCCCATGTTAGGTTGGAACCATATCCAGCATTTGTCAGAGGGGAGTCCTCCAACACTGCAGTGGCATCTGTAACAACTTCCAGAGCTGTGGCCCCTGAAGCCAAAAGTGAATACCCCTATGTGACAGGAAACACACAATAATTTGACATGATCAAGTGATACACACTTTGTATTGCAACAACAGCAGCAGCAAATATTTTGGGATTTTACAATTAATAACCTGCATATGGACCAGTGGCAGAATAAGAACTATGGATAATAAGAACTGGTCAGCAAGTGCACGAACTGTTATAAAGACTTTGATATTGTAGCCAATTATTAAGAAGGAAAGATTGGAATGGATAAGACAGTTGGTAAGAACGGACCACAGAAGGGTAGTCAGAAGACATTTGGGGTTAAACCAGAGGGAAGGAGATGAATGAGAAGACAAAGACTGATATGGTTGTAATGCTGAAAAGGATCTTTGGGAGATGAGGTTAAAAGAGGGCTGCACACCCAAGGGGTAGTAAGTAAATAAGTAACCTAGACTCAACTATCTGGACCAATTACTACTAAATAAAATAGTTCTGAATTAATGTTAAAAAATCAGAATGATTAAACACAGTACTATTGGCAGTCCTCAGTAATCTGCCAGCTCAGGTAGTTAAACACTGCAGAAACCCAGACAGTACAGATAGGACTTGCTGTAGAAATAGTGGTATTAGGTAAGGCTTCATTTTGCCAGTCATTACCACATAAAGTACAATGAGGTGTTAAGTTCTCATGGAAATCAGCGTAAAGAATAGCGTCTCCTGAGAAGTAACGCCATGTTGCTGGGCAGATATGTACCAGCCTCTCAGACAAATTTCTGTCACCATCTTCATGGTCAATTCCATGTATGGAGGAATAAAGTTTGCCAAAATATTTCTGCCTATCTATAACACTACATGGTGTCACATCCCAGAATACTCTAATCATACAGACTTGTTTGTGATCCAGCAACACACCTTAAAAACATAACATTATAGTAGCTGCCAATATAAAAGTCCAGACATTCTTAAACTTCTTTGAATGCCATGAACCCCCCCCCCACAAAAAAAAAAAACAGTAACAGGCAGGCTTTACAATTTTTCTAACCTTATCCCCACACATCCATCACATACTACGAATGCGACTCACTACTGTTGTTGATAATGTGGGCAAGGAGAATGTTCTACATATACCATCATCAGGGATTCAGTACCAGCTCCAAGCTCTTTCCAGTTTCTGTTGTTGGCCCCAGCCATCACATACTTACTTTCTTGCAAGCTCTATGACACAGCTTCTTGTATTCTTGCCATAATGCTTCAGAATGCTGGCCAGCACCTAAATGGTTGATATACAATTATGAATACATTTATTGTGATATAGTGGTCACAACAAAAGATCCTCAGCTCAGTCCATTAAGTACAACTGTACAAAGTTACAAACAATTTATTACAAAATAAATAATAAATCAAATAAACAATAAGTAAAAAAAGAAATAAGCATAGAATTGGTCCTCAAGAGTTCCAAGAAGAAATGTAATGCTGTAAATTTTGGGTGACGAAGGTCTACAAAAGGATGGGAAGATAGTGTTCCTTACACGTCAGGAAATTATGAAAAATAATAATAATTTAAAATCATCTCACGACAAAATATCACTTATATAACAAACGATGCAAAAGTGCTATTTTAGCACTAGATATATTATATACTGTAAATCTGACTTCTTCCTTGTTACAAGTACCTATAAAAGATATGAGGTTTTCACAGCACTGGAAAGTGACACTACTAGTCTGGTACAAACATACAAACAGTCTGGAGGAAAGTATCCACCAAACTACATATTTAAGCGGCTAGAATAAAGTACCATATAAAAATTCCAGATATCCGAACTCGGGAGAGTTGATAAGGCATATGCACCAAAATGAAACCAACACTCTTCGCTGGTCTGGAAATATTTAACAGGAAGGATTCGCAGAATTCTTAAACTCATTACTGAAATTGGCTATGATGAGAAAACACGCCACTGGAATGCTTTATTTATTTTTATTTATTTATTCTTCATACATTCCACAGATCCATGTAGGAGAGAAAACCAGTTGGATATAGAGCATGTCCAAAAAACACACATGCACCAGCAGTGCAAAACAAAGTGCAGGTATATGTAATGGAGTCAACATAAGGTTGGTTCGAAGTCCAAAACAAATAAATCACCACATATCTGAGCTGTTTTTGGTGATTTTACTTCACATTTCTGTCTTCTGTTAGTGAAATAGGGCCTGAATCAACCTTCCGATAATCCTAGAATTCCACAGAAAAGTAATTTAGCGAACAAAATTTCAAGATTCACGCAAAGCCTTTGCCAAATCAAAATCCATGTGATAAATGACGACTGACAATAATGAAAAGTGGTTCTGCGTCTTTAAATATGGGACGCAACCGTCATCAGCTTTACTCCAATGGCCAATCCACGTGACGCTGTAACTACATGGAGTTACGAGCCTTGAGTAGATACTCGTCCCCGCATGCTGCAAGTTAATTTTTATGCAGGCAAGTTTGAGTTACAAAACTATGACAGTCCTGGGCGACTATTTCTTAAAATGCCAATATTAAACACTATTTGCTGTAAAGCTACAAAACGTGAGTACCGGATTGAGCCTTAAATGATAAGTACACGCAACTGAAAACACAAGAAGAATAGATGACGGTTTTTAAATTTCCGCTTAAAAACTAGTTTCATCTTACCTAAGTGAATACCAATAAATCCTGGCATGTCGTTGTCTACGTTACGCATCACTACGTATTTTATTGTGTAACTTCACGATACATACCGCCTTCGATCCATCAACATACCGAAATAAAACCACCAAAACAATAGTCAGGGATCAAAACACTGTGCACATTCTTTGTGACAGTTTCAATGTATGATAATGACAAAACTGTAATATTGGCAGGTAAAAACTATTTCTTCCTGATGCTGTAATAATTCATGTTATTTTTTAAAATGTCGAGGGTTGCGTATAATATAATAAGTCAATCAACTTGCAATTGTACAGTGCGTGATATATGATCTGTGAGTGCGTGTAAGATGCAATATTGGTAACACATTCATGCCTGCTCAGATTTGAGTTTAAATGTTGGTGGACGCGGTAGCGAGTGTTCGGAGAGTGTAGGTTTTAGTAAACCGGGGCGGTTTGGATGTATTAAGGAATTAAGAGGAGGAAGAGAGTACTGTTGTGTGTTATTTCTTTTGAATCTGTGTTTGATAGTTACACATTTTCGTATATTGGCAATGTATGTCTCCAACCGGTATTGCAACTTTGTAGCGAAATGGTTAGATGAAATATCTTTTCTTTTAATGAGTCCTTGGCTGACAATTTTTAGTCATTTCCTCTCGTGTTACATATCAACAGTTTTCGAGAAGCAGCATCCCCAACGTAAATTGATCGATTATTTCATGCTTGGCCCCTTGTTTGCCGGACTTTTGTTGTTAGTGCTGCCTTTTGGAGTGTCCGGCATGATAATTTGGATAGTTCTGTGTGCAATTACAGACCAAGAGAAATATACGTACTTATGTGTTCGTGAACATTCGATTGCAAACGATAAAAACAGTGAACTGAATTCGGGAACGTATACTTTTGCATCAGTAAATGTACTTTTAGCGCCAGAAGCCATAGCTAGACTCAACAATAATAAGTACTCATATGCTAGAACATCAAAAATAGCAGAGAGAATTCTGAACCACACAGGAAAACAACTTTGTAATTTGATAAGCCAAGATGATTTTGAAATGAAGAGCAAGTATAATAGTGTGTTGGCAGAATTTCCCTGCCTTGATTTCCTCTGTTTGCAAGAAGTGTGGGAACGTGCATATGCACTGGTGTTAATAGAACACCTAAAAAATGAATTCTCTTACTTTCTCTATGATATTGGAGATTATTCCTTCAGTAACAATTTTTGCATGCTTGGTGAGTGCTCCACGACAACTTAGTTTGTTCTGTGTCAGATATCTTTTATAAAGATGTGTCAAAATACATAAATGTAAGTAAAACATTTAAATGTTATCATGTTGTCAGCAGACACATGTTACTTCTGTCATTCATTTCAGGAAGTGGGTTATTTTTTGCAAGCAAGAAACCAATTCTTGATACAGATTTTAAAATCTTCAGACTTCGAACTAAGCATGCAAGGTGCACATCGCAAGGTGTACTGTGTGTTAAGGTCAGTAGTCACTTAGTTTTCATTTAAAACTCTTCAGTGTATAATACTTTGTTGCAGCTTCTTAATGTTACGTTTACATACAGGAATGATGTAATAATGGGCAGAAAATATAACTACCAAATTTTACTTAAAAATGAAGTTCTTTGTTTGTTCATGTAGGCAATAAAAACCTAAATTTGCCTCATGCGCTAGACTTAGCATTAAATGTCACATATAAAACACTATCAAGTGTTGTATTGGAACAGTTGAAAGAGTACTCAGAAGAGATTTTGGGAGAGTACCAATGTGGCTTCAGACCACAAAGAAGAACAACGGACCAATTATTTGTAGTAAGGCAAATACTTGAAAAAATGTTATGCACATGATATTGACCTCCACCTCTTCTTCATTGATTTTAAAAAAGCTTTTGACATCATATACCAAAAAAAAAAGCTGCTAGAATCACTAGCGAGTTTTGGGATACCCAAAAAGATAGAACGGCTCGTGAAAATGACACTTGAAGGAGCCCAAGCCAAAGTAATAGTGGATGGGAAAATAAGTAACCCTTTTGTCATAAGTAGAGGGGTTAGGCAGGGAGATGGTTTGTTTGCAACATTGTTCAACCTCATTCTAGAGAAAGCAGTACGATTTTGAACAGACTGACACAAATCTGTGGATATGCCGATGATATCTTGGTAGTTGCAAGGAACCTTCCAGCTCTTGAAGCACTGTGTGCTGAGATAAGCAGAGAAGCAGGTAGAGTGGGCCTGGTAGTAAACCCTGACAAGACCAAGTATATGAGATTTTCAGCATCCCCATCCCAAAGATCAGTGAAAGGGGCAACCATAAATGGTGTAACTTATGAAGGAGTAGCCAAATTTACATACTTGGGTTCGCTAATCGGTAGTGATAATAGAGTGGAAAAAGAAATACAAAGACGTATTTTGGCCGGCAATAGAACTTATTTTGCCACTATAAGTCTCTTCAAGAGTCAACTTTTATCCAGAGCTACTAAAATTATATTATATAAGACACTAATAAGACCGGTAGTGTCGTATGGAGCAGAAGCATAGACGTTGACAGAGAAAGAAGAACAAGCTCTGCTAATTTTTGAAAGGAAATATTTAGAAGAATATATGGTCCTAAACATGAAAACGGGGAATGGAAAAGTTGGATGAATGAAGAACTAGAAGAGATGAGCAAAGAAGAAAATACAGTAAAATAGATAAAAGGGCAAAGGATAAGATGGTTAGGTCACCTAGAGAGAATGTAGGAGAAAAGGATATCCAAAAAGATCTTCACTCAAGAACTGGAAGGGACAAGAAGAAGGGGAAGACCCAGGAAAGGAT
>Ga0123357_10007634_pt1 | contig 13402 bp, 8 predicted proteins | sample TergutEmb28metaG_FD_89873 | JGI IMG/M metagenome (GOLD analysis project Ga0123357, IMG submission 89873) | Embiratermes neotenicus P4 segment gut microbial communities from Petit-Saut dam, French Guiana - Emb289 P4 | ecosystem: Host-associated > Arthropoda: Insects > Digestive system > Gut ...
ATTAATTATATACGTCAACACTACCTTTTTTATTTATACATAAGGCTACATGTTTCGACCCATCAGTCGGTCATCTTCAGGCCTACATAGCAGACTAAGTCATTGGTGCTGTGTTTACATCTGGTAAGATTTTATGTATTTTATTAATGTAAACATATTGGGATCCCAATGTGCACACACCACCAATGAATTAGTCTGCAATGTAGGCCTGAAGATGACCGACTAATGGATCGAAACATGTAGCCTTACGTATAAATAGAAAAGGTAGTGCTGACGTATATAATTAAATTTATTATACATTCATTCTAGCACTTCGTGATGCATTCTCTCAAGGACGTGAGTAGCCTGTTGGGCTGCTGGTACGATATTAACGGACCGGGGCGAAAGACTGCGCTCCCATAGATACTCGTATTTTGCACTCTTTCACTGGCTGATCACATTATAACCTCACGCCGAAAGACGGGTCATACGGTATGCAAGGACACTTTATTTACAGACGTAATTGCCGATTCGGCTGGGGCTCCCCGAGCTGCAAGGTAAACCTGTATTATGAGCAAAGTGAATACGCTGCATAGAAAATAGCGCTTTGCCCCGTTCGATTCTGTTCCACATACTTTAAGCCCACTGGGATGTACTCATCTAAGATTCTTCTCTGTCTGGTGGAGTGTATTTATCCCAGACTCTCTTATGCATATGGAGGGATTATTTTTTTGGGGGGGATTTAGAGAATTTTAGGAGATATTTCTGGCAGATAATTCAATGCACTTGCAGATAAAATGTCCGAGAAGGTTATTCAATATGTGGTCCAGACGCTTGCATGTGTTTTCGGGCACGTTTGTATCAGATGTTTTATGCCTATTAGACATATTTATGCCAAAGAATATTATGTACACATTTGTCAGCATTGTCCTTGAACCTTGCCGATGGGACCGATAGGTTGTATCGAGAAATCGGTACGGATTTACCACTATAGGCTGCTACCGGCGATCCTTGGTTCGAGACCAGGACGCATATGCACAGAGAGTAGGTAACTTTACTCGTGTGAAGAAACACCAACTGATGCACAACTTATTCTTAGTATATTTCGTCAACCTCTACATGTTTCGGGCGTATCTAAGCCCATCATCAGGAGGTACAACCGTGTGTGTACAGCAGTTGGTACGTATTATTCTTTTTAGAAGACTGTCTGTTGTCCAAGGACAATATGCTGAGAAGAAGTTGTGCATGAAGTTGGTTCTTCTCTACACGATTATATCGAGATGGACGGTCAGTAAAACATAAAATTCAGGTAAATTTACGTTTGGCTGGGTTAACTATACATTTATTAAAACTCGAGCGAAATTGATCCCGGCGCTTTGGATAGACGTTCAAGTGCCACACTGGGAGGTACGGACCTCAAGGCAGTAGGACATGGCGAGTAGGGTGTTACTGTTACGTTTGTGGCCATATTTGTCACGAGGAGGAATTCGGGTACCCTGACTGAGGTCTAGTGGTAGTTTTTATCACTCTAATCCCTACAGAAAACATGATTAGCACTTTCGGCCACAGCACACAAGAAAGACACATGTTTTACGAGGGGGCAACTGGTACGGAAGCCAGCCCAAACTGGGTTCGGAAGATGCTTAGTGAGAGGCCTCCGTAAGAAGCAGTCGAGGGACACGAGAGTAGGAATGCTAACAAACTAGTGGTGGCAAAAAATTTCAGTGTCGTACACAACGGGCTTTGGTTGGACAGATAAAGATCTCATGGCGAATAAATAAGTGCTAATAAATATTGTTACTGTGATACAGTTACTTTGGTAATCAGTGTCGATAGACCTACATTTGTATCCCCTGTGACCACCACCACACATGATATTCCTGAGTGGAGCTCAAGCTCACCCACTGAGAGATGTGGCCGACAACAACGCTGCTTGATGTACCAGAAGAGCGCAGATTTCAATATTGCACCTATTCGAATACACTTTCACAGGCATGTTATTTTCATATAATTAAAATTTTGGAGCTCAGTTGGTACACTGACAGGGCTATAAGCTGGACGTTTGAGGAACCTTGGTTCGATTGCCGGTGCAGGTATAAAATTAATCTTTTCTCCAAACTGTCCAAACCGGTCCTATGGCCCATTCAGTTTCTTATTTATTGAGTACTGGCAAACTTTACCGGCGATGAAGGGACCGGGGTAGTCACCATTAACCTTTTGGTGCCGGAATTATTTTTTTTTTAATTTTAGCACACTCTGTATATAAAATGTGAATAAAACAGGAACCAAATACGTTAGAATTATGAAACAAACTGCATTTTGAAGGAAAAAAAAACGGTGAGTATATACCATGTTTAAAATACTCAGTACCTGTATTTGTTGAATAAATATATATAATGCAACATTTAGAGGTTAGCGGTGCGGTACGACCACTATAGTGGTCGTTAGGCTTCAAAGGGTTAACCCCCACCTTGCGCGGATGTTATGAACGAACGGAGCTATACCTCCATCCCCCGTGTCGTGCACACTGACTAATGTACTGAACCTTGATGTTTAAAATCCATAACCGACCTCTGTTCAATGTTTGTTGGTGCATTTGTTTGAAGATTATGCTGTCAAAGTATTTGTTTTATTATTGTGATGAACAATGTCTGTTATTTGAAGGAGATTTGATAAGCATGACATTTCGGAAGTTGGTTCTCTTCCTGTCATCACGTGATCTTTGTCACTGTGCTGATTGTCGTACTGGCCTTCCTGTCGAGGTTACTGCGGTGTGTATCGAATCTGGAACTTTTCAAAGTTGTATGCGACAAACAGGACCCTCAGAACCAACAGTAGTCCCGAAGTAATACTCGTAAGCATGAAAATCTGCTTGTATAAATTCCGTCGCCTAAAGAACGGATTTGTCTCTAAGTATGAATACAGGAGTAGGAGATATATGTGTAGGTAGGACTCACCACGCTCGGTTGCATCTTGCTCCTGTTGAGCATAGGAACTACGCTGGCCTTGAACTATTCTGACGCCACATGTCTTCTGATGCACCTTGACGCCCTGACGAACGTCGCGGTAGCCGCAGTCACAGCTGACCAGGAGGGGCAGTTCCGACATGGTCTGGACTCACTCCCAGCTCACGCGTTCATGTTTGAGGAACCTAGAATTAAGATGAACACACTACCAGCGCTACGTAACCATACAAAGTACCTAAAGAAGAACCTGATTGAAACGTAAACATGCCTAGTCCTGGGAATGAAAAGCAAGATGGAAATGTACGAACAATTTAACTGTTCTGGATATTTCGTTGTGTCTTGTTAATTAACTTGAAGGAATTTAAAGTTCTAATAGTATATGTCTGTACCGCAACGTCCAATGGGATTTAAATTAAATGTGTATGTATATGAATTTATGTGGTCCGGGATAGCGTAATCGGTATAACGACTCGCTACGGCCTGGACGGTCCAGAAATCGATGCCTGGCAGTGGTGAGATTTTTCCCACCCGTCCAGACCGGGCCTGGGGCCAACCCAGCCTCTTATATGACAGACACAAGACCCACAGCCAGAACTAAAAAGCTACATACATTCTTTTAATAGGATACTGGAAGAAAAGAGGAAGAGAATAGGGGAGAGGAGCGGGTAAAAAGGAAGTATAGGTGCATGAGTAACCTACCACAACTACTTATCTTTTGGAATGTGTTGAGCAGTAAGCTACAGAGCAATAGAACCATAAACACGCCATCTCTTCAACAGATACTATCGACATAATATTGCATAATTAATTAAATGCCCTTCTAACTGGTCTGGCACTATCATTTTTTTTGGCGCAACAGCCCCCAGTGGGCCATGGCCCCCTCATTCACGAGGTTTCAAGATCACACACAACGACGCACTACAGTCGGTAGGACTCCTCTGGACAAGTGATCAACTCGTCGCCGAGACCTCTACATGACAACACACAACATTCACAAGAGACAGATATCCATGCCCCCGGTGGGATTCGAACCCACAATCTCAGCAGGCGAGCGGTCGCAGATCTATGCCTTAGACCGTGCAGCCACCGGGACCGGCGGCACTGTCATATTATTAGATACTAAAAACTAATGATGTACACATATTGCTAGGATTGTCTTTATACGTACACGGTCACGGGTTTTAATTGAATGTTTGTCTTAAAAATTTCAAATCAGTTAGAGTGAACTGGTTGTTTGCACAACAGAGATCAGATCGCCCTTGACCCTCTTGCAAGTAAAATTAGAATATATCTATTTATGTCAGTCACTTTGCAAAAAATAAAAAAATTGCAACAATTTGGAAGGGAACTCTGGAGATATTACATAATTTAGGACGATAATATGCTCAAAAAAGCTGCGTCGTTCATATAACAGGACGGCTGGTGGCATGTTAAGTGATTAACCAGTGGACAGTTGTGATTCAGAGAGAATAATCCGATCTTGCAGCTTGCTAAAACAGAAGCTCAACTCCATGAAGTAGAAGGTAGGTTTCTCTACTCTTGTAAACTTTAGTAACTTCATTTAAGTTAAAATCTTTCACACTCAACCATTTTACTATGATATTCTCCACCCTTTTCCTTTCTTTACATGTTAATACCATGTTACACCCAATTTATATTGTTCTGTAATCCACTGTGCCAAATATAGGCTAATACACATTTGTCTTTCTTTAATTTTTTTGCCCAACGTCCATCTTAAATTATTTTTCTGCCATTCGTAACAATTTCTTACTTTATCCCGACCATCTTTGTGACACACACACACACACACACGCACACGCGCGCGCGCGCACGCACGCACACACACACAAAATCAGTAACTACACTGTCATGCACAATACCCTTTTTTACGTGAGACATCCCCGTTGTGTATTATTCAATGATTAATAACAGTATATTTTAATCTGACACAACTTTATTATATAAACATTTTAACAGAACATAGCTACATGTTTCGTCTTACTTGAAACCATCTTCAAGATTTGACTTAATAGAATTATATATAATTATTTATATAATAAAATTGTATCAGACTAAAATATACTTCTATTAATCACAACACTTCCTTTGTCTACTATCTCTTCCTAATTCCAATTCAGTTTGTTTGCTGAACACGTGGACGTTCTTAATAGTGCCCTTCAAAACCTGCCATGGATTTTGTCATCTTTTCTCCAACCTATAAGTCGTATTATTTCTGAACCTTCGGTGTTCATGAGTGACCCCTTGTTTAAAGGCGCCTGTGGCTTTCATCAATCGAACACTCGGGGTTGGGAGCTCATTTATCCCAGTACGCAAATAAGTGCTTATGTAACTGAAAAGTGTAAATCGTTTAGCTCGTATAAATAAGCCGTATGCGCGGCTCAAATCTCTCATCGGCTACAAGTTATCCTGACGTAAGTCCTGTATGTTTTTCCTCGTTTTCCCTAGGCAAATTACTTGATAATTTCCTGGTCTAGCTTAATACGGTCTCCTTCTAAATCCTTTCACACCCAATCTCCAATGTCTTCGTTCTACAGTATAGTGAATAAATCTATACATTTGAAAGAACATCGTTAAATAACCGAAGGATAAGTCAAATTATTCAAGAGTCTTATTAAACGACTTACCCCATGTCTTAATGTATTCATTTATTCTTAAAGCTATAAGAGTTCTGCCTTTAGCCAACATACTATATTTTGGGGTAGGAGGAACGCTGTACGTTTTTGCTTAGACGTAACGACCTGAAATTAAGATAAAAGTGTATAATATTTTGATTAGTAATACATTTATGAAGCCACGATTAGGGGTGTCAATTAATGTAGATAAACTGACTACATATTGTGTAATAAAAATAAATCTATATTCATATGCAATCGCGTTATCTACAAATTGCCCTGTTTCCTGTATCTACAATGTTTGTTCAAACGAACTTGGTACATGGCACTCTATCAGCCGTAAACAATTTTAAAAATCATTTCGGTAGGTTACTGGAAGAAAGAAATTTATGAATATTCATGGTTTCGTGTAATACATATCTAAACATGATCGAGTCAGCATTTTATTCTTAAAATAGTTTGGTTTAATTAGAAATGCAACTTTCCATTTTACTTTTAAATTTGGTTACGACAATGTGTAATTAAGGGAAAGGTATGAAATATGTTTGCGGTTAAATTAAATTACTTGTTTGAGCAATTCAAGATAGGCCAAAATCGATAAAATGGTTCTATATTAATGGGAACGATACCGATATCGATATATAACTCCATATCGATAGGTGTCTCTAGCCAGAATACTGTTTGGAGACTTTTGCTTACCGCTGTTACATTCCGCGAGACAGATGAACACATCAGAAGCAAAAATGACGGTGTGTGGAAAATACAAGTCCATTTCTAGTTAGTTAATCTGTTAAGAATTCTTCTGCTCTATTAGTCACCTGCTTCAAGGAATGCTACTTCTATGGCTTCAGAGTTCTGCTGAATTATACTAACCGTGAGTGCCTCATTACAGAGGGAACTTTTGTCTCATACAATGGGTGACTTCAGGGAGCAGATATTAAAGAGTGAATTACACTGAGATGAATCAATGTTGTGACGTTTAAATACAGTATAAGTACATACCTACAAACATTTCAACGTAATTTGTTTAAATGTACTTTTCATGCAGTATGGAAGACTACTGTAGCCATAAACGTGGTTCAGTGTTGTTCGTAGAAACTGTAATCCCTGCGATGAGGCAATGAGAGTAATACGATATATTCTGAAGAAGCACAAGTGTTTTCCACGCACATTCTTTAGAGTCGTGTACAGCTCACTGTCCTTGATATTAAATTACATCAGATATTTTTACGTCACTGGAAAGGTAATTACATCATCGATATCACACTGAAAAACATTCTCAGTACCTTTCTTAGTAACCAACGAACTTTGTCAAGTATTTCTTCTCGGAAGGAAACAGTTCCTCTGCCAGTCTGTATGGAAAACGCTGGCCCAGTGCATCGTTTAGAAGAACAGTCCTCAGGTACATATATGTTAAGCCAAATTAATCCAGTCTATCCCCTCCGATCCTCTGTCATTAGTATCCATTTTAATATTATGATTTAATCTGGGCCTAGGTCCAAAGAATCAGTCCAATTCTGAAGCCCTGTGTAAAATTTCATGATAATTCGGTTTCTAACCGTGGGATTGTTAGCTCCTCGCCCAACCCGCAACCTGGAGAACCACGCTTTGTCGCTGTTCACGACTGCTCGTTCATTATACAAAAGTCTTTGTTTAGCGCTGGAATTATATTTCTGAAAATCTAAAATTAGAGCCAAACACCTTTTTTCCCCATCAGAATTATTCAAAATAACCGAGACTCTCGTCTTTGAAGTTCCTGTCAACTGCCAGCGAAAAGTCTTAATCCGAGACTGGGCAAGGTTCTTTCAGGATCCGCTCGGCAAAATTTGTCAAAATTGAAATGCAACAACTTTGTTCGTGGTGTATTCGCAGCTACCCTCCGTTTCTGGCATCCGTCTCCTGCAACCGAAAGCTGAGGACGCGCCATGCCGTGGCGTTAAGGGACCATTTAATATTCCATTTCATTCTCTTAAATATTCACCAGTCAGATAACTGGGTTTCTATCGATGTACCGCGACACCGCTGCATTTATGTAAGATTTTTTAAATCGGTAATTGTATCGAGATTTTTTAAACCTTCTGCGCTAGGACAATTTCTTTTACACAATAAAGGACGCCATTTAAGATCAGCCTAATCCCATTGCTTTAGTTATTAATGTTAATTCTGTAATATTGAAGAGGTCTTTAGTTAATAATTCTCATCAAATATTATCCGAGTGATCAGATAAATAGAAAAGAGATGGGAAACTCATGTGAGACGTATAGGCAAGAAGAGAAATGCATGCATGTTGTTGGTAGGAAAACCTGTAGATAAGAGGGTACTCAGAAAAGATGGGCGTATATGGGAAGATAATACTAAAACTGTCTTAAAAGAAATAGGATGAGAGTACTTTGACTTGATAAATCAGAAGCAGGGTGAATAAAATAGGTGGGATCTAGTGAACACGATAAAAATTTTAGGATTTCATAATATGCGGGGAAATTCTTGAAAGCGAGGAAGAAGTGTTTTGCCCCATGTAGTTGGTTATTCCAAATTCATGGTGCTGTAAATGAAAAAGGAGTATCTCATGTATGCCCTGAACACCCAGCCTTTGTGAATCACTGAAGATAACTAATGTAGATATTAATGAGATACGTTTGCACTTACGTCACGAGAGTTTGTTGTTTGTGTTACGTGCCTACATAAAACTGATAACAAAAAGTGGCGAACTAGCGTGTCTTTCTGTTATGCTATCTCCATCCTGGCACTTTCTAATTACAGATATGTATTACGAACTTTTTATGAATATACATATTATGGCAAGTGGCCATGGTATGCAGTAATATTATGTTTATACGTAGAACCCCACTATTCTGCAGGCAGTTTCCAAATACTTGCACGAGGTATGGCATGAGAAAAATCGCAGCAGTTCGTTAGATAATAGAAACAAGACAGGCAGTGTAGGTATAACGTGATAACCTGAGTGAGTGTGTGTGTGTAACCTTAGTTTTTCAGCATGCAATGCGCATGCGCCACGTTGTCATCTGTGTCCTGTCCGGCTCTACAATATTTTTCCACATTATCTCATAAAGACACGATTTTCGAAAAAAAAAAAAAAATTGACATGAAATGCGTGTTTTGATTTTCTCTACAATTTGTCTGAAACATTGCTTCTTCTAAGAAGAACTGAGTGAGATATGATCAAATATATGTATTGGTCTTCATGTAAAGTACCCGTTCGTTATTCTTGTCCGATTTTAATGCAACTTGAATTTTCTCGATAGTTTTTCTAAAACTATCCAAATATCAAATTTCATGATAATCTTCCTAGTGGGATCTGAGCTGTTGCATGCGGACGGACAGACATGACGATGATGATAGTTTCTTTCATCCATTTGTGCTTTGGTAGATCTATAGTAATACATATTTTACTTTCAAAGACAGTAGTTCAATTATTGAAGAATATGTTTGCCTTGCATTTCAGTTCAGTGTGTTTTAAATTCTTGTACTTTTTGATGACGCGAATTTGACTATCTGAAGTATTTAATGGCATTCATACCGTTGTGTTTTGATAAATTAATTGTGAATATAAATGTTACCATCAAAAACAACAATTTTTTATACTCAGTAATGCTGAATTGTTGAATATGCTATATCTTTGTCTGTGACAACGAATTATATATTAAAATTGATTTAAAGTGTTAAATACTATAGGATATATAACTTTATTGTATGATTGTTTAGTCTGAGGGCAGATCACCTTCGATGTAAGGTGCAAAAGTAGTTACCATTCCATTGATGTATTGACGGTCTTGTGTCTTTAACCCTCTTCGCTTGACTCATCAGATGTTGTCTGCGAAATTTAAAATTTACAGAAAGTTTTACCAAACTCAACTGTTCCACTTCTACTGAAACATATCCCACGCTTTCACCTTCACTTTTCATGCGTTAGACCTCCATTAGACTTATGCGTTTTTCCCTAGAATGCAATGATACAACCGTAACCTCTTCAGTTAAATTAGTTAATTAACACAGCTACGAAATGGTAAATCTGTCATATTTTTCACCTCTAAGGGCACACGAAAATTTATTAAACCTGCCGTAAACACCCCGCAAACAGTTCTGAACGGCCTCATGTTATATGAACACATACAAATATATTACATATAAAAGGAACACTTCTTTGTTTATTAACAGGTACTAATTAGTTTACTGAATGAAATAGGAAATTAGGTACATCCTCTGTCTGTCCTCGAACAATTTACGTCACCTCAGAAAGTTTGGTTTCTACATAACGCTTTGCCAGTTAAACTTCCCATGTAATAAAAGTGACACAAACGATTTACAGTACACGTTTCTAGCCACGGGGTACAATCACTTTCCACAAATTACCAGTGGTGCTCCTGCAGCACTTGTTATTTCTTATCATATCCCAACGTCGCAAACTTATCAATTACTTCAAAGGCTGTGGTATTCCATAGTTAGCTGTAACCTACATTATAGGCTAAACGTTTGTTTTATATTTCAGTGGTAGGTGGGGTTCAATTATCATAAATGTATATTCCTATGACGTACATGTTTGACGTAGTTTTAATGTAGTACGGATTAAATTAAAGGTAAATCAGTCCCGTTACAGGCCTGGAGTGGCCCAGAGGGTTCTAGGAAGTTAAGGTTCCCAGATTTTATGACAACGGCACAGGATGGTGGTAAGGTTGTCAGCCTTACGCACCGGCCGCTTTTACCCCCAAGAAATACTCCTGGTACTCATTTCTGTTAGAGGCTGAGTCGACCCCAAGGCCATAGTGGGATCGGAAGGATTTTATGTCAATGAAAAATCCACTGACACTAGCTGGGATCGAGCCAGCGACCTACGGATTAAATTACAAATACTAATTACTGATTGTAATGAGGAGCTTAATTATACGGTTCGCTAAATATTGTTGGTATGATAAAAAAAGTACTGAAGGTAACGCGCATATAAAATTTAGATGAAATACCAGCAAAGAAACCCCACTTGGGAAGTCTAAGCATTTGAGGGGATAACATTAATATTGGACTTAAATGAATGGAGTGTGTAGATGTGGACCCGATTCGGCTCGTGCGGGTTAGAATCTAATGGTGGGCTGTTATTTACAAAATATTCAGCCATAAAATTTCATAATATATGGCTAATTTCTAATGTTACGTGAGTAAATCTTCGATTTGCCAGACCGACTTTTCTCCTACGAGTTAGTTAATAGTAAAAAATTGTTACTTACCCTTAATATTCAGAATTGGACACCTATCAAAAGAACTTCTTGTTACAGTTTATTCTAAACATCACAAGACAAACAGATCTTATAAACACGACTCAGTATTCACACACCAGCGGCAACACACCAACTTCCCAACAGCTGTCACTTGACAATACTACTTACTTTAAAGAACGTAATGCCTGATGCTGCAGTTCGCGGTTCTTCGCGCCTCGGGCTCATTCATTGGTTAAATCCTGCCTTCGTGTAACGTCACGGTACCATCGGCTGTTTACTGCACACTAAACACACAATGCCCTTGATCATTCAGTTGTGTAAAAGTGATCAAGAGGAAATGGAAAGAACAATTCTTACTATGATCGCAGCTGTCTGTCAATCGATATCGACACCTGATAGCATTAAGCAGACTAAGGAATATGGGCGAGGCTTGGCCCGTGATGACAAAATCAATCCTTTCTCAGTGTTGATAAGATATTTTAACTCGAGCCTCTGTGAAAGTGTACTGTATCATGCATAGTCTAAAGGCATATACAAGATATAATAGGAGATAATCTTTCCGGCCGCACTATGGCCCTGGGGTTGACTCAGCCTCAAACAGAAATGAGTACTAGGAATATTTCCTGGGAGGTAAAGGTGGCCGGTGCCTAGGGCTGACAACCTTACCACCTTCATGTGCCTATTGTCTTGAAATCTGGTAGCCTCAAACTCCTGGAACTCTCAGGGCCTGTCCAGACCTGTAATGGAATTGCTTTACCTTTTACCTTATTCACAATGTGCCAGCCGTGTTACCGTACCATGAGTCAGTGGAATCCAATCCATTCCCTTAAGCCTTGCTTTTAAGATGCAGTTTAATAATATCTTCCACTCTACGCCTAGTTGCGCCACATTGTCTCTTTCCTTCAGGATTTCCCACCTTATTTTTTGTGCATTTCTTATTCCTCTCCGTATATAGGCCCCACCTATCAAATCTCAAATGATGTGATCGCCCTCGCATTATTTGGTGAAATAATGAAATTATGAAACTTTCTCTTATGGACATTGTTTTCTTGCTCGTCGTAGGTTCAGTTCTTATCAGCACCCAACTTTTAACAGTCCTCTTTCTACATCTTCGCTTGCGGCAGGCTTATCAACCTCCTGGAACCCTCAGGGCCTGCCCAGGCCTGTAATGGGATTGCTTGAATGTAATATATTACACATACACAAAAATTGGTATGAAAAAATCGAGTGGGCCACTCTCCAGATTTGTTTTGCTGCATTAGTAGGTTGCACAATGAAAGCAGTTTTCAGATGCTCTTTGAACGATTTTTTAAAGTCATAACGAAATAAGCTTTGCGTGAAATTGTAAACATAAAAACGTTCTTTGGTGTTCTCTCTTTCATCATTATCATGAAGGGAGGAAGAATTCCACAGCCGCGTTATAGTTGTCCTATGCAGTTTGCTTTGATTTCGAGCAAGCAGTAGCCATCCCATTGTTGCTTCCTTTTTTCCTGGAGACTTAACAAAACCCACCAGAGTACCATTGTCTGATGGCATAGTAAAAAATTCGGAAACAGTCGCCAACGGAAACCTTGAGTATTGTAGAAATACACGTATGCAAAGTTCCAGAATCTTAGCGCGTCAGTGTAACTTAATTTAGGTTCTTCTCATGACACTGCTTGGGTGGAATTAACAGCTTCCTCGTTTAACTCGGGACCGGCACAAGAGGACAATGATCCCTGTGACAAATTGCCTTGAACGGATGTTGTGAAGCATGTAGAACTTTAAGTTGCGTCCTTAGCAACGCATAGCCACCACCGAGTAGAAAGGTGTCTGCACAATAATTATGAATCATTCAACTTATTTGTTACATATTCATTACACAAAACGGGAAATATTTTTATATTGCTTAGTGTGTGCGAAAATATGTGCCCAAACTCGATGTTATTCGTGTGCGCTGCCTGAGTCACCGTCCCTTACGATTACCAAAGACTGTGCATTTGGTAGTTTGGCTCGTGTTTGTGGCTATCCTCCAGACTTGGAGGCCGAGTGGTTCTGCGGCCTAAAGACACGCTATGCCCGAGTGAGACATCCACGTAAGAATGCCAATGAGAAGCACGAGATAGAATTCCTAGGGGAAAAAAGAAACGCACAGGAAATCTGGTTGAAAAACCTTCAAGGAAGAGCCCACATAGAAAATCGAGACCGCGCTGAAAGGTATCTAAAATATTAAACCACTGGTTGAAGAAATAAAATGTAGGAAGGACTGTGTGGTTCGAGCGAAGGGCGTCTCCTTGTGTTTTTATAAAACTCTAAGTAATAAGATTACCGTCAAGCACAACTGGATATAAAATTTATTTCAGACAACCCATTGTGATTTTTAGAAAGATGTTCATGTATAAACCATCAATAACAACACATTTTACAGCGTTTATAAGCAATATGGTACGGCCACAAATGACCATCATCAATTATCAATAATGAAAATTCTTAAAGGAAAATATACAGGGTGTCCCAGGAGGAATGTGCCAGACTTCGGGAGGGTGTTCCTTATGTTAAAGTATACCGATATAACCCAAAACACCTATGTCCAAAGTTGAACGGTTACGGAGATAAT
>Ga0123357_10007638_pt1 | contig 13400 bp, 3 predicted proteins | sample TergutEmb28metaG_FD_89873 | JGI IMG/M metagenome (GOLD analysis project Ga0123357, IMG submission 89873) | Embiratermes neotenicus P4 segment gut microbial communities from Petit-Saut dam, French Guiana - Emb289 P4 | ecosystem: Host-associated > Arthropoda: Insects > Digestive system > Gut ...
ATAATATTGAACCTGATGATACATACAGTGCCCATAATATTGAACCTGATGATACATACAGTGCCCATAATATTGACCCTGATGATACATACAGTGCCCATAATATTGACCCTGATGACACATACAGTGCCCACCAGCCTTTGAAGGGTTAATATTCTGATACTGCGGTGAATATAAATTTATTTGAAGAACTGTGTGTTGATATCACTGTGGTAAAGTGTCTGTGATTTACATGGAGACCTGTACATTTGTGTTCGTGTGTTTTGCTTGCTGTGACGAAATTATCCTCCGTCAGACAGAAAGGTAGAGGACAAAAAAAATTATTCATCCATATTCATAGAAAAGTCTATTTTCTAGCGTAATATCTGCGGGTATTCATAACAGTATGAAGCTCTGAAGACCGTACAAACATTATATATCCACTCTGTACGGAGTGCACCTGCCCAGCTTGGACACTTGCTTACATTGAATACAGTGTAGTGAACGAATGTAACGCTCACAGGCATTAATTTTCTCAGAACAGCGTACAAATAAAGATATAGTGAATGAAATGCCTTGTATTACTCATTTAATTGGAATATTTACTTGAAATGCAATAGTTTTTCTTGTTCATTAGTTCTGTTTATTTTTGAAGATCCTTCATCTTTTTCTTTCGCGTTTCCCACATGTTCGCAGCCTAGTCTGTGTCTTCTCTTTACCTCCCTCTCTTCCATATCTTTTAAATGCATTTTTATTTCCTTTATGTCTTTCATTTCTGTCTTACTTTGGTTATTGATGTTCAAGTGATAACGAATTGATTATTATGAAGTTATTTGCAACAGTCTCGAAATAATTCAACTTTAGTGACGCATTTCTTTAAATATTCAATATTACTCTTTATTAAATTATTGAACACAAGTAATTGTAAACTGACCGGCAGGTCACACGGTTTTGATATATATTCAGTATTCTGTCGAATATATTATAGAATATTTTGTAAAATTTTCTGCGTGCTAATGTTTTGACAGCTGTAACAACTCCCTCATCCCTCTCGCACCTACTGTTTTGTTTTCCCCATAGCTGACAACCGCGTGAAACAAAGTATGAAGTCGAGAGTGACTCATACATTTGTTTAGCTTCCATACACCATAAGAAATACGTGTTAAGGCGCTCTCTCTGTGACAAGTACCATACGTAACGCTGTCTTTGTCGCAGTAAACAGGGAGATACTTTGTCACACTCATTTCTTTCTCCCAGTTTAGTTGCCGTTACGTGTCCGATTGTTTCACTGACGCATTTCACTCTTTAGGCAATTTCAGACACTTACCTCGAACACAGACAAATATTCCGTTGGATGAAGTCGTCTGGGATGTGGGCATGTGGTTTTTGGAAGTTTAGAAGAACCGATTTCAGGAGACGTGCTTTTTTCAGCAACAAAGCTGTAAGATCCTCAGATCGCGCAAGTATTTTTTGAAATTTTGTAGTTTGACCTGATGACAGTAACAGAGCCAAGTTTTGAAAAGTGTACTGACCAAAATAAGGGAATTGGTGAATGTCCAACTTGTGTGGAGGTTTAGAAATTCCGTTATTTTGATTCTATTTGCTAATTTTGTAGAAGTATTTCACGTGTGCACGTGCTGAGAAGATACTAACAGGAAGACTGAACAACATAAATATCACAGGCCTATTCACTACCATGCTCGTAAAAACAGTAACTGATAACTAACTCCGTGGAGCAAACTACATGTTGAGAAGCTGACAACCCCTCAGCTACCAAAACTCCCCACCTGTTGTGGGGTCCATAGGATAGTTAAATTATTGTAAATTTGACACTGGACAGTTGAAGAATAAAAGACCAACTTGATGTCACTTGCTATTTTATTTCACTTCTTATGTGTTCAACATGTTTCGGACATTAATATATCCATAATCAGGAGCTTGCGATTATTCTGTTGAATTACCACATTGGTCGTATTGTTCTTGGTTCGATGTGTGTTAGCGTTTCGGTGTGGTTGGGTTGGAGTGGTATCCGTGTTGCAGGCTTCAGCTTTCTGTGAAAGTTGGTTTGTTATCAACGTTGAAGAACATTTCGTGGCTTCAGGCTTCCACCGCTATGTAAATGAGGTATGTGTTCTTTGTGTAATTTTGTGCGGCGTATAATGGTAGTTTCTGAACTACGTTTCGGGACGACCTCTTGGTCCCATCTTCAAATTCGAGAAGAAATGTCAAAGAATTTTATTTGGTTTCATCTTCAATGTCCGGTCACATTACACAGGAATCTTATTTTATTTGCCAGTACATTTTGATATCTTTCCATCAAAATAATGAAACATGATTAAAACTTTTTTCTGAAATCAGTATTTTAGTTACATAACCCATCCCAACCTCTGAATATGTTTTTCACGATAGAAGTTTCTTCTGTTGGAACCTGTGTGTATTTTTTTTCCCGGAAATCCATTATCAACCATATTCTTTTGGGATTTTCGTACCGAATGCAAGTGGGGTCTTAAAATGATTTATGAATATTGTCTTCAATGTTATTCGTAATTATTTGGTGGTTAGGAACGAGAAATGGAGTTATATAAAAAATGTAACGTTATTAAAATTTTACGATTAAAAATTAATTTGTGAAATCTGTTGCCAAATGACTACCACAATAAATAAAATCTGCAACACATTCTAACCTTATAGTAGGCTACATTTCAGTCATATTTTTCCCGTCCGCGTCAACTCCAAGTTCATTTGTGGAGAAAAGTATATTGCTAATTATTTAGATGGTATGTTTAGTTATTGTCTTCCATATTTACTCGCTATATTAGAAATGAATTTAACATTCATAGGTCCGTGCATCGCTCTAATATATTCGCAGAGTACAACCAACAAGCTGCAACGTTTCCCAGTTTATTTATTTATTTCTGTAAGTCGCTCTGCGTGTTTCAGACGGTTTTTCCGTCCATCGTCAGGAGCTCAAACTGCACATACAGCGTCAGGTATTTGTCAGAACAGTACTGCTACCTGCTGCTAGCAGTAACGTTCTGACAAATGCCTGACGCTGTATGTGCAGTTTTGAGCTCATGATGATGGACGGAAAACCCGTCTGAAACATGTAGAGCGTGTTACAGAAATAAATAAATTGTGAAACGTTGCATCTTGTTGGTTGTACTCTGCGAATATATTAAAAATAATTTACAAACTGTGTTTATTGTAAACACGATAATGGTAAACAGTATGTGTGTTTCAGTGTTTAGTACTCTGCCGCATTAATGTATTTTCTGTGCAAAATATTCGTGTTTTGTCTTGATATTTGTTTTAAACAGCGGTGTATGTCGTCGTAGCTTTTAGTCTCTTAGTGATATATCTGTCACGTGCTTTATAACCAGAATTAAAACAGCCACTTTTATTGGACAATTTATGTAGTTTCGTTAAGTTAGATAAATATAATGTTTTGGAGTCTGACCCTGTTTCAGTTATCAGATAAACGTACACTGTGAAACCTAATCTGCCGCGCCCAAAAAATGGAACTAATCCCCATCGCCTGCCAGATTGATAGTGTGACGTAAAAAAAACGTGATCAATTTTTGACGTCATTTCCTTTAGCTACAAGTGTTACAAGAAAATCCTGATTAATACTTGTTAGGTACTTTAAGTGTATTGTTTTCATTGTTGCAGGGATTCACACGAGTTCACTGAACATTTCCTGCTTTCCTGTTACCTTGTGTCAGTACGAGTGTCTTGACGTAGTTGAAACATTTACTTCAACGCGCTCTATGTATCTAAGTATACTGATTAATTACTTCATCATTTCTACAGGGGTACTGATAAGTCCTTAGACCGACCAGGAAGGAAACAAGCTAATGTTTCTGTCAGAATGGCGTGATTTTCCTTCGGCGCCTTGTCTTGCAGGAAAAGAAAAACTTGATGTAAGCTCGCGTCTCGATGTTGTTGAAATCGCGCGCTTTTCTGACATGCTTCCGAGCTTGTTTCCTTCCTGGTGGGGCTAAGGACTTATCAATACCCCGGTAATCTACACTGTCATCGTACAGGAGAGGAACCTCTTTACTTTTTTGGTTAGATGGGTAACAGCCACAAAAAACCTGTGTCATTATATGTGACATACATGCCGAATCGAATATAGTACTTCCCCATTTATGAAGCTGGAATTCTAACAGCTCAATTGCCAACGTTTAATACAGGGACTTTGGATAAGGGGTGGGAAAAATATTTGAGCTGTGTTACGCATTTGATAACATATCTGTGGGTCTTACGAAATTACTGAAGACCTCACATGACGTAAGTAAATACCCGTACTGGACTTGAGTCTGAATATCTGCGTGCCGTGGACTGATGCAGGGGGATTGCAGAGATGCATGGATTGACAGCAGCAAACGCATATGCTGCTTCGTGTAGCGTCATGGCCAAGACAGTTGTCGACTTTACTCCAGGGAACGCACACCGGGTGAAACATTGTGTTTGTAGCGTCATGACATGATTTCACCTGAACGGAATATTGTGTTTTTGCGTCACCACAGTACATGGCCTGCACTTATATCAGCGACGTAGCTAGTTTTCTTCGTGCCCGGGTCGAGAAATCGCCATGGCCGACCAGAAGTTACAGACTTTAAAAAAATACCTAAATTATTTATAGAATTTCCCTATAAACGACCCAGTAATTTATAATTTCTTGAGCACACAAAATCGGTTTGTCATTAACATATTTATTTTGCAACTCAAATTTTTTCCACTTCGACCCTGCTGCCTAGGGCGGCTGCACTTCTCTCCCTCCCCTAACTACGCCCCCAACTTAAATACTTCATTGTATTGCATCATCACAGTACTTTGCCTGAACTGAAAGATACTGATTTATTGTGTCACGAGGGTACCTAGCCCGAACTGAAACACTCTTTCATTACGTCACCACAGTACTTGCCTGAATTGAAACGCATTACTTCTTTGCGTCACCAAAAACATCGCTTGAATTGAAGCACTTTCTTTGATTGCGCCGACACAGTACGTGGCCTAAACCGAAGCACTTTGTTTCTTTGTGTCACCACAGCTTTTGCCTCAACTGAAGATCACTGCGTTATCACATTACCCCAGTAAATTCCGTGAACCGATACACTTTTTCCTTACGTCAACATAATACATTGTCTGAACTGCAATACTTTATTGTATTGCATCACCACATTACTTTTCCTGAATTGGAACGCACTGATTTGTTGCGTCACCACAGCACATTGCCTGGCCTGAAACATTATTCACAAATGATTTTAGATGATTAAATTGAGGTAGCCAAGTTCTATTTCTTTTCTGTTATCAGGACGATCAAATCGACGATAATGAATTGGTCGGAGCATGTAGTACGCATTGTCGCATGGCAGAAAAGAGGAACGCTAACAATAGTGTGGTCACGAAACGAAAGGACAGAGACCATGTCAGAAACATAGGCTTAGATGGAACGGTAACGTTTAAGTGGAGCTTATGTAATTTGAGTTGAGGGTATGAATTGGATTTGTCTGGCTTAGGATCGAGGCTGTTAGCGGGCTCATGTGAACACGAAAATGAACTTCGTGATCTCAAAAAAAGACGACAGGTTTCATGACAACTAGCACAAATACTGTCATTTTGGGTACAAAGTGTTCCTTCAGGAGACCGCTGGGATTTGTTGTTATCACTTGTTTTGAACGTGTTTTTTTTCCCCTCAGACGTTTTAAACTATTTTTAGTATATAAGGCCATGCTTTTCTTTATCTGCCTTCGTAAACATGAGCCGGAAAAAATTCCTCACTCAAGGAACTGAAATCCCAAATATCAAAATGAATGCTTGAACCATACAAATAAACAGAAGGTCTGTATCATACTGAAGACACTTTTACATCACTAAAAGAAGATGTCACAGCCTGAAGATGGCTTTGGGAAGAAAACCGAAACATGTAGCTGTTATGATGTTTTAATTATCTTTTAAACATATATTTTATGCAATAAAATTTGTGTTAGGCAGTAAAGTTATATACAATCTCTAAGTATTAAAAAAAAGCACACACAAAGAGATGCCTTACTGAAAATTAGAAGATGGTCAGGTTACGTTTTGTCGCATAACGAACGGAAGCTGAGCTCGGGAACTGGTTAGTAGTGATGATAATTAGTGAACGAAAGCCAAAGTTATATGCAATACCATACTCATGAAATATTGGTTTGCTTTGTGTTATTTATATTCCAATTAAACACTTTAGTACCCACATACCGTATGTAATTACAGTATTTCATAATGCTGGCACGTCTTACATCATGTAATAAGTTCTGTTAAGTACTATACGTACAAAATAATGTAGCGTACCGACGGACTGGATTAATTAAATTAACGCGGAATTTAAATTTATCAACACTCCGTAATGTAGGAAGCGTCGTATTAAGGGATGTGATAGATACTGTTTTATTCCGCGTGGTCTGTAGTAACCCGTGCCCGGCATATTGTTCAATTAGTTTTTTATGTTAACACAAATTTATAGAGACTCTGTATTCCATACGTTTCTATTCCCAGTGCCCAATACAGTAATTTCAATTCGAAATTCTAAGTCAAGGCATTTCTTATTTGTTTTGGGCTCGTCGCACTGTGTAAACCCTAACCGTCTGACGTGAAAGTTGCAACGCCTAATGACAATTGGAAGACCAGAAGTGTAATATACTCGGTCCAAACGAAACTTTTATTTATCAAGTGTAACCAGCTACATATTTCGGCCAGTATGTAGCCATCATCACACTGACCACGACAATAGAAATACAGTAAAAGATAAAATATTCACAGCTGCACGGGATACTTGACATCTCAAACCTTTACCAATATATGATTTTAAAATAAGCTTATATAAAAGTAACTTTTCGGCCTTAGGAATGAAATTTGACATTCAGAGGACCTTGCATCGTGATGTACACGTATTCTTATAATAAAAGCCAGCGTGATGCTAGCAGACGCCAACAGAACTTGCACGACAAATACCTATTACTTTGTATACAGTGTAGAGATACTCCTGATGATGGACGGTGGACCTGTCCGAAACATGTAGAGTACTTTATCAAATAAATTTTAGAAATAGTGCATGTCGTTGGTTTTTAGTATAAGAATTAGGAATGAAAGTCTTGTGAAGTCATAAAAATTGTATGCGTGAAGTTTAAATGGGGCTGTGGAATGTATTAATTATAAATTCGTCTTCTTATCCTACATTAATTTGATTGGTTGGCAGCTTTCCATCTGGAATTGTTGCAAGCCATTATTTTCATTGCTGTATAACTGTCAGCTTCTGCGTTTCTTAGGACTTGCTTTAATTATTGCAGTCGAGGTCTTCCTACGGCCATTTTTCCTTCAGGGAGGTTTACTACAAACTCGTTATACCTAATTGTTTGCCCTTTCCACGAGTGACTTCTATTTTTTTAGAGTTTTAAAAGTAATCTTTCTTCTTCATCATTCTCTATTCTCTCTGTCCATTTTACTTTTAACATTCTTCTCCAGCACAATGTTCCAAATGCATTTATATATTATTATATATTAATAGTAGCAAATGATAGAGTGTAGTATGTAAATATTAAAATAGAAGAAACGTAGGCGAGCCCTTTTTAGGAAGGCGGCCTGGATGTATTTGTTTTGTTGTTTCCATTAGTGGCAGTCTGGGACGTGAATATTTCCTGGAATACCATGATGTACAATTAATTTTGTTAATACATAATTTACATTCGTTACCGAAAGTATTAGGCTAAACAAATCAAGGTTGATGGGATTGGTGGTTCATGCAGCATTAATGAGAGAAATGCTCGAAAAACCACGAGAGAATACTCCTTGAAATATGCAGGTCAAAATTGGATGGTAATATTGAGGTGGATCGCATTGAAATCCGTCGTGAAAGTTAAGAATGGGTATATTTGGCTTGTGCAACGATAATGAACCACTGTTTTCCCTAAAACATAAGAAATGCACTGACTAGCTGGGAGACTTCAGAAGGACTTGATTACAATGAGCGAATTTAGTTTGATTACAAACAATTTAAGTAAATTAATTGTTTGTGCTTTCTCTGAAGGACCATCGCCGTCCCTTCGCATTCATACCGTGGACTCTGCTTGTCCCTTGCAGACACACGACAGACAGAATGTCGGCATACCGCCAACAATGCCTGCACATAATTTTCTGTCTCTCTTTCTGTTTACCTGTTGTACAGAGGAATTACGAATCGTGCTTTTGTCCTGTACCAAAGGGATTACAGGTTACAATGCGCATTCCACAAGTTCGGAGGTAAACCGACACGACTCGCTTTGAATATAAAACCCGAATCGCTACTAATCAAACGGTGGACATGGAGTAGAAACATTTGTACTCATAAAAATGAATTGGTGTGTATGTTTACCAGGGAAACTCACCGGCACTCCCGCTGCAAATTCGCTGCTATTTTGTTCCGTGGCAGTCCTTTAACCTAAAACTACCAGAGTGGTTCTTTAAATTGTAGCCACGGTTTATAAAAAAAAGTCTTAGTTGAACAGGAAAAGGTAAAAATTTTGAAATAAACAGCATAATGTGGCAAAGAACAGAAAATTTGTAACGTATCTTAAAAATTCAGTAAATTTCTTCGTTGCCTAAATATACAATATGAATTTATTGTGGTGTTTTGTACATGCGGCTGCATATGCAAACTCTGGTCGTTCAAAGGCTATTGCTGTGGTTTTAAAAATATTAGTATCTGTGGAACCCTGGCGACGGAATCCGAGTTCTCGCGAAATCTGTTTATAGTAAAGTATTAGTTATTGGGTGCAAGAATGAAATAGAGCTCTTTAGAATATAAATTTTATTTTACAAATAAAATATTCACACATAGTTTGAAAAAAAAAATATTACTAGTGATTGACTCGGAAGATATGTCCATCGCCGATTATACAAAAATATTGGAATGAAATAAAAATATGCAGTTTCGAAGTATCGAAATTATGTTTAACAACTTCTTTATGAAGGTAATATGTTTGCCGAATCCCTGAAATTCGACCATGATCCTCATGTTTCCGCGGAACACTGTTTGATCACTATGGGGCGCCACCCTCTGGGGGGGGGGGGGGGTGTATTTGGCATACTTTTCATACGTGATTTGCCTTCTTCAAATCCTCCAGGACGTTCCTGGTGCCCAAAAACCTCCTTTAAAATCGGTAGCGGGTTTCTTTCCTGGAGGTAACGCGACTGAGTCATCATGATGTTCAATCACTCCATCTTGCGCCGAGATTAAGCTTCTTCCCCTGTATGCCTGCATGGCACGTAGAATGGCAACATTACCGTACCTTTACGTAACGAAGAAAAGGATGACGGGCAGCATTACTGGGCTGAAATTTTAAGTTCATGAATTTAGTGTTACTGGTAAGGCATTGGAGCTGGAGTGAAGCCACATGCAAAACATTTTTGCTGCACACATCGGAACACTAACCGCTGGCTTCGATTCAAGCATGGCTGTTTGGGGACCCCCTAATTCAGCAAATTAGAAGTATTTTACTAATTGAAGTCTGTCCAAAGTCTTTTGAAGCCATAGAAGAAGGCGACTGGTAGTCAGAAATCCAGTTGAGGCTGCCCGTAGAAAGGCGGGAAAGTCGAAGGAACGGCGCCTAGCAATTTTCGAGTACCTGGCTGAGGATTTCCTTTATTTTCCTCAGTTGTAAGGCAGATGACAGTGTATGATTTAAAGACGGGTAATGACCCGCACCTCTCTCCCGTCAAACAAGGTGGTCTTCAGCTGAAGTGTCTGGGAACTTGGGGCGAGGGGCTCGTCGCCGAGTTTTCTAGCGACGGGATGAGGTCTCTCTGGGTTACAAACTCCATGCGTCCTTTCTCCCTGTCCCCCCCTCACTCAGAAGGCCACAGTGCGACTTGTAGTGTAAGTCCTTAACATGACCATATGAAGGACTTTGAGCTGAGACGGGAAGTCCGTTGCGTAAGTCCAGTCGCCGTTTAGATACACGTTATACATGTCGTAGCCCAGTGATGCGTTTCGTTTGCAGGAGTGTCTAAACGAAACGAAGGACGCTGACACCCGCTTCAGCTGTAGTCAGCTTAGTGGTTGGTTCGTTCGTTAGTTGCTGGCAGCACAACTTGCAACTTTTCAGTGATTCCCTGTTTCGTACTGGCCCACAAAGGAAGTTCTTCATTGACTTTTGAAAACAGAAGCTTTAATGCTGTGTCTCGAAGAAGGAGCCGAATTCATTAACTTCATTCCGAAGATATCGCGTCAAAGAATATTTTAGAAATTTTCACATACCGGGGTGCTGATAAGTCCTTAGCCTGACCAAGAAGGAAACAAGCTCGGAAGCATGTCAGGGACGTGCGCGATTTCAACAACAACGAGTCGCGAGCTGTCATCATGTTTTTTTTTTTTCTTCAAGGCAAGGCACCGAAGGAAATTCACGCCATTATGACAGAAACATTAGCTTGTTTCCTTCCTGGTCGGGCTAAGGACTTATCAGCACCCCTGTGTTACCCAGTTTTTAGTATTTACCTAGAAAGTTCGCTAAAAACATGACGCGTGACATGGGCCTATATTCTGGAGGTGCCTAGTTCGAATCGCGTCAGAGTACAGACTTTTGGAGTTGTATTTCTTCAGCTCCTCCAAGTTAATGCCGAAATACAATTTTGAACTTTTAACATCAACATCCAATAAAACTATTCAAATTCACTGAACGAAATAAACCTCTTATTCTGTTCTACCCTAAACAACCACTGAATTTGTTTTTGCGTCATTAAATAACCTCAGATCCATCTTCTACTATAGTAACTTCAGTACTATCATATGTAATTTGCTAATTTTTCTGTACAGGAAACTTCGAACCTAAGCACTACCTACTCTTTTACCTCCCCCCTCCCCACCAGTCTATTAATTACCTACGCACTTGCCAGTGTAGGTATCGAACGCCAAAATTTCCACCCCTCTCTGCTCAGCCACTAAACAACCGTATGCTATTATCACACCTTGTTTATATTGCAGTATTCCTGTCCTCTCCCTGCGGCTAACCAATTTCGACGTTTGCCTTTGACCATTTACCGTAATAAACATCTAGTATCTAGAAGCGTATACACAAAACACACAACACTGATCAGGGGTAGGACTGGAGCTGTTTTGAGGTCGGAAATGATTGTGCTGGTTACCCAGAGGCTCTATCCTATCAACAAACAGACCGCTGCAAATCTGGATTTGAGTACAGATTATGGCTAATTACCCAACCGTAGCTTGTAATACCTTAATAACTCTGCACTAGACAGATAACAAAGAGGGGCATTTAAGGAAAGGCGGACTAGGATAGTCAGGTGCTCGTGCCACAGCATGTTTGGACTGTTTCTAAAGTTGTGACTTTCGCTTCTAACCCTTGAGAACATTGTAACGATTTCCAATGCATTGAATAAGGTAATCTACCGTAATTTGTTTTTTTTTTAAATTTCAATTGGCTCGTTTCTTTCATAGTTTGATTTTTTTTTTTGCTGCGCGTAATCCATCATTAACTGAAGTGTGGTTCCTTGCAGTCTGTAGTTAGTAATTGCTGAAATTAACCACTTCTTGAAAACACAAAGTATTTTCCGCCTCGGAACATTGTGGAATACGACGATATATGACGGATTTTCGGATCTCAGGTACGTCGTACATTGTATCCGCTGGTTCGAATCCCATGTAATTCACAAGCATTGCTTAACGCCTATTTTAGAACTGTATAAGTTGTTGCGCTTGTTGGCTGAGGTACTATGCTGGTTATGGCTAGTAGGTATGGATCTGAGAGAGGTGACCACGACTGATTTCACAGTGTTCTCCAGCTATTTTTTTCAAACAGATTGAGTAAAAACTGCTTAATAATAATTAGGACAGCAGCTGAACTGACCTTCATTAGAACCGGTCATTCCCAGAGCAGCTGCACTGCCATAACCTCCTTAGTCAGTATGCGTGCATGCACATTCCTACCATCGCTCGCTAATCACTACACTCTTAGCTACGAGTGCCAGGACAGCCGTCCATCGGAGACAACTAGAACTGCTTCATGGACTTCCACAGGAGACGGTGTCGAGATATACAAATTAGCTTTTATGTAATAAACTAAAAAAGTTTTTAGACTGGAATTGTACGAACACGTGGAGCTACAGTAGTAGTTACTTTTAATTTCGGGCACATTTAACGTCGCAGATGCAAGTGTCACTAACAGAAGCCACAAAACAGAAAGTTACAAAATACAGTAATAATTGTAACTGGATTTATATGATGTTATTTTGTCCTCCTACCGCTGAATGTTGTACTCTCTCAGAGAATGGCGGAATTGAAATAAAGCTTCAGTTGTTTATCCAACCACACGGCCGAACACAAAGTTGTCAGAACTGAATGCCACATCTGTGACTGATATTAGAGAGTGTATAACACCACCATGTGCGGAAGTTTTGTGTATTTCACGGTGCTCCCTAAATTTCTAACCTTGGTAATGACGTTATCATCTTCGTCATTACTAAGGTTTGAGTTTGATAATGTCCCGTCCAGTCCTGTAAGTGTAACTTGCGGCGTAAACATGTAAGTATATACAAAATCTGTTCGTAATTTAGAAAAGTGAATATAGTTATGATAAATTGAAATAAATTTTTTAGCATCGGCATAGATTCGGATATAGCTTTCAGTTTGTAAATACGTATCACTGTTAAAATATACGGATATTTGTTTCATCATACTGTCGTTCTGTTTACTCGTAAATAGGTTTATATTGCTTGCACGAGTTCAGGTTGTTACTCCAAGGTACATGAAAACTGTAGTCTTCTGCGAAATGAAGCCATATCGACTGGCATATAGTAACTGACTTTTCGGAGACGTTTGTTGCTGCTTCCTTAGAACTTTACCTGGTCTACCATTAAGAATGGAGGCAGAAAGCTGATCTACAACATCGGTGAGTGTGTGCAAATCTTCGTAGGACCATATCTCTGAAGACACAACGTTCACATTTTTAGTCATACTTGAGTCAAGGGTTTCGCATTTTGATTTTGCCACGTACGTTCTTGGTGTAAATAATGAACTCTAATAGGTATTATTATTATTATTATTGTTTAGGCATTTTTCTCGTTGAGCTCAAGTCCGGGCTTATAGCATTGGTTAAATCTGTCAAGGCTGAATAACAAAGTCTACTACGTAGGTTATTTTGCCTTACTTATCAGATCTGTGTTCTACTATTAGAATAACTAGCCAGTCAATTGTTTAATTGGTTAACTGCCACGTTACTGGGGCGGGATGTAGAGATCTCTACAACACGCGCGCATGCATGCCTATGGTTAATCCTCATATAGTTTCATAAGGCAACCTGAAGATGGCCAACTCAGGCCGAAACATGTAGTTGTTTTATTTAGTCAATATACACCTTTCTGACATAGTTGTGTTGGACTGCATACCACCC
>Ga0123357_10007641_pt1 | contig 13399 bp, 11 predicted proteins | sample TergutEmb28metaG_FD_89873 | JGI IMG/M metagenome (GOLD analysis project Ga0123357, IMG submission 89873) | Embiratermes neotenicus P4 segment gut microbial communities from Petit-Saut dam, French Guiana - Emb289 P4 | ecosystem: Host-associated > Arthropoda: Insects > Digestive system > Gut ...
CGTTTCTGGGCCCTTGCCAAAGCTCTCGCCTTACCGGATTTCCCGGTTCATCTTGCCCTATGGAGGAGGGAAGTTCCTCAGCTGGATCAGATCCTACCGTCGGCTGCCCTTCATCTCTTGACAACGATAATATGCGGAGTTGGTATTTATCTATATTTGGGCTTATATGAAGTATTAAATATGTTCAAAACCCGTTTAGTAAAAATATGCAAGGAACGACCGACAAACTCTCCGGGTTGCCACCATCAGCGGATAACGGCAATAAGGACACTACAAAAAAGATCATCAAAGAGATTGGAGTTGATCATGCTGCATTGGATCACTACATTTGTTCAAACGTGTTCAATACTGAAATGAATTCCAATGAAAAAATGAAAGAGATAGTTCGCAAGACGGCTGAGTTGCTGTCTTCATCGAACAGCAGCGAGGATATGACAACGCGCAAGATCGCCGAGAACGCAGGAATAAATCCTGCAATGGTGAACTACTATTTCGGATCTAAGGACAACCTTTTGAAAGCTTCCATCTCGGCAATGGAGGGCATTCTCCCAACGGATGTTCCTCTTGACCGCGGCAGTTCCAGAAAAGCGATGTTCGACCATCTTGTCAAGATATGCTGGATATACGTACAATATGCAAGATTGGGACTAAGCAGAGATACGTCGTCGTTCACTAAAGACGCTCTTGAGATATCAGCGAAGCTCATTGGCATGAAAAGGCTGTATGACACCAAAGACCTGGATGAAAATGGTGCAGATTCTGTTTTCAGAATCGTATGCTATCTAATGACCGCGTCAGCGGACCCGGAGGGGTTCGAGAGATACTCTGGTATCGATATCCGTTCGAAGAACCAACTCAGACTGCTGATATCAAAACAGCTGGACATTCTGCTTGGAGACGCTCTTTGAGATATCAGTTCATTGGAACATCTCAGATGACAGATACCTCTCGCCGCCATCCGGAGCGATGAACACAATCATCTTTCCTTTGTTTTCTGGCATTTTAGCGAGTTTTACAGAAGCTGCGAGAGCTGCACCGGAAGATATACCGACCAATAACCCTTCTTTCATCGCAGATTCCCTGCCGAAACCGATTGCTTCATCGCCCGATATCCTCATGACCTCGTCCACAACAGACCTGTCAAAGAGATCCGGAACAAAGTTGGCGCCTATGCCTTGTATTTTGTGAGGTCCGGCCTTTCCGCCGGAAAGGAGGTCGGATTCCGCAGGCTCGACGGCAACTATCTTGATGTTTTTGTTTTTTGATTTAAGATACCTTCCGATGCCAGTTACAGTCCCGCCGGTGCCGACCGCAACAACAACGACATCCACTTTCCCATTTGTGTCGTTCCATATCTCTGGCCCTGTGGTCAACTCGTGATATTTTGGGTTAGCGGGGTTTGTGAACTGTCCGAGTACTATGCTGCCTTTGATCTCTTTGTTGAGTTCTTCTGCTTTAGAGATCGTACCTTTCATCCCGTCCTTTCCGGGCGTTAGCACGAGTTCGGCGCCGTACGCCCTCAGAAGGTTGCGGCGCTCAATTGACATGGTGTCAGGCATGGTCAATATGAGTCTGTACCCTCTTGCGGCGGATATCGCGGCTAGTCCAATGCCAGTGTTACCGGAAGTGGGTTCTATTATTACTGCGCCTTTTTTGAGAAGGCCCTTTTCCTCGGCGTCCTCTACCATCGCGAGCGCCGCTCTGTCCTTCACGCTGCCAGATGGATTTTTTGACTCGATCTTCGCGACTATCTTTGCATTTAGGCTGTACTCCTTCTCAATATTCTTGAGTCTGAGAAGAGGCGTTTTACCGATAAGGTCGGTCAGATTATCATGGATCTTTGCATCAGCAGTCGTCATGTGTGTCCCTAGCGGACTTATCTAAGCATTCTATCTTTAATTTTTTGTGGGTACCCATCGCCCATAGGCAAATGGGTACCCGAGGAGTTAGTTTATCTGGGCAGGTCGAACCGGTCAGCGTTCATGACCTTGTTCCACGCAGCAATGAAATCGCTGACGAACTTTTCCTTAGCGTCATCGCTTGCATATACTTCCGCAATGGCTCTCAGCTGTGCGTTTGAACCGAAGATAAGATCTACTCTTGTTGCTGTCCATTTTTGCTTGCCACTTTTTCTGTCAACGCCTTTGAACAGGTTACTGTCATTGGTGGGTTCCCATTCGGTGCCCATATCCAAAAGATTGACAAAGAAATCATTCGTCAACGTTTCCGGCGATCTTGTGAATACGCCGTTCGGTGAATTGGCGTAATTGTTGCCAAGAACTCTCAATCCGCCTATCAGCACCGCCATTTCAGGTGCTGTCAGGTTCAGGAGCTGCGCTTTATCGACCAGCAACTCTTCCGGGTTTGCATTGAACGCCTGTTTCTGATAGTTTCTGAAACCATCGTAGACAGGTTCCAAAACTTTCATGGATTGGACATCTGTCTGTTCCTGCGATGCATCCATCCTTCCTGCTTTGAATGGAACTTTGACGTGGGTACCAGCCCTCTTTGCGGCCATTTCAATACCAACAGCGCCGCCCAAAACGATCAGGTCAGACAGCGACACGGTCTTTTTGGATATGCTGAAATCGCTCTGGATCTGTTCATATTTTGCCAATACGGCCTTCAATTGCCTTGGCTGATTGACCTCCCAGGAAGCCTGCGGTTCTAATCGTATTCTGGCGCCATTCGCTCCGCCTCTGCGGTCAGAGCCTCTGAATGTAGCGGCACTTGCCCACGCAGTGCTGATCAGTTGAGATATGGTCAGACCTGATTTCTCAATTATGGTCCTCAGTTCTTCGATATCTTTGTCATTTATGACATTCCCTTTGCATTTGGGAATTGGGTCCTGCCAGAGAAATTCTTCTTTTGGCACGTCCTTTCCGAAATACAGTGAGGGCGGGCCCATATCTCTGTGGGTGAGTTTGAACCATGCCTTAGCGAAGGAATCAGCAAATTTCTCGGGGTGTGCATAGTAGTCTTTGGCGATCTTCTCATAGATCGGGTCAAATTTCAGAGATAGGTCGGCAGTGGTCATCATAGGACGGTGTTTGATTTTCGGGTCATGCGCATCCGCGACCATATCCTCATCGTCAACATCCTTTGCGAGCCAGATATATGCTCCGGCTGGACTCTTTGTCAATTCCCACTCGTATTTGAGCAGTACTTTAAGATAGCCCATATCCCACTTCGTAGGATTTGGCTTCCAGGCCCCCTCGATCCCGCTTCCGATAGTGTCTCCGGCTTTCCCCTTGCCGAAGTTGCTCTTCCAGCCGAGACCCTGCTGTTCTATAGGTGCGGCCTCAGGTTCCGGCCCTACATGTTTTGCGGGTGCTGCGCCGTGCGCTTTCCCGAATGTATGGCCTCCAGCAATCAGGGCAACAGTCTCCTCATCGTTCATAGCCATACGGCCGAATGTTGTCCGCACATCTTTTGCGGACTCGGCAGGCATAGGCTGCCCGTCCGGACCTTCAGGGTTGACGTAGATCAAGCCCATCTGCACTGCAGCAAGAGGACTGTCGAGTTTCCTTTCGCCGGAGTAACGGCTGTCCGCTTTGTCGCTTGTAGCCAGCCACACCTTCTCAGAACCCCAGTTGATGTCCTCTTGTGGTTCCCATACATCTTCACGGCCGCCTGCGAACCCAATCAACTTACATCCCATCGATTCCATCGCACAGTTGCCTGCTAATATCATTAGGTCTGCCCACGATATTTTTTTACCATATTTCTTCTTGATAGGCCAAAGCAGTCTTCTGGCTTTATCCAGGTTCACATTATCCGGCCAGCTGCTCAATGGAGGGAATCTTTGTGTTCCGTCCCTTGCTCCGCCGCGTCCGTCCATGGTGCGGTATGTACCGGCACTGTGCCAAGCCATTCTGATGAAGAATGGGCCGTAGTGTCCGTAGTCCGCCGGCCACCAATCTTGAGAATCGTTCATCAGGGCAAAGAGGTCTTTCTTTACTGCCTCAAGATCAAGCGTCTTGAATTCTTCGATGTAATTGAATTTGCTGCCCATTGGGTTGCTCAGTTCAGAATTCTGGCTGAGGACGCCCAGGTCCAGTTGGTTCGGCCACCAGTCTTTGTTGGTGGTGCCTTTTGTAAAATCGGGTCTGTTTTCACTCATGTTTTTATCTCCCCTTATATTTATTCGCAGGTCCTTCTGCGCTGAATTCAGAATCACTTTCCATTTTCCACACCCTCCTTTGATTTATCTCTGCATTCCGGACAAATCCCTCTGAAAACGACATCGTGCCCGTCGACCTCAAAACCGTATTTTTCCTGCACAGATGCGTCAATGCCCCTCAGAAAGTCGGTGTCCATTTCCACATCATATATTGCGTTGCATACTCTGCATTGAAAGTGGTAGTGCATTTTTGTATAACGGTCGTATCTTTCCTGGTCTCCAGGAATTGAAACCTGACGTATCTCTCCGCTCTCAGCAAGCTGGCGCAGATTTCTATAGACCGTAGACTTGCTTATTGTCGGGTGTATTTTTATTATTTCCCTGTAAACTTCTTCTACCGTGGGGTGCGTATCAAGCTTTTGTACTGTTTCAAGTACTATCTGACATTGCACTGTGTTTCTTTGCATCATTTAAAAATATAGCACATTATCGATATTAAATATTATTTGATATAAAAATATAATATGTATTTGATATTAATAAGTAAGATCTAATTCCTGTCTTCGTTACTTTCAAGTCCCTGTACCAGTGAAACAATTCACGTCCGCAGAATTCAAATGAAATATACCATGATATTGAAAACTAACACACACATGTAACAAAAGTTAATTAAGAAACAACTTCGCTGATAGATGAAGAAGCTAATAATATGGCGGCAGAAAAATTACCAAAGGAGTTGGTCATCAGCGCGCTGATCATGGTATTTGGAATGTTCCCGCTCATGCTGGACAGCACAATAGTGAATGTTGCCGTCAACAGTCTAGCGGGAGTGTTCTCCACTAATCTTGCCGTCATCCAGTGGGCTGTTACGGGATATGTTCTCGCAACCGGGGTCGCTGTACCGTTCTCCGGCTGGCTGATGCAAAAATACCACGGGAAACATCTATTCATCATCTCAATGTGCATGTTTCTGGTAGGTTCACTGCTATCAGGGTTATCCTGGAGTGCCGGGAGTCTGATCGTCTTCCGTGTGCTGCAGGGATTCGCAGCCGGTATATTGCTCCCAACTTTCACCACACTCATTGTGCGGATGGCAGGCCAGGATAACCTTGGCAGACTGATGTCTCTTGTAAGCATTCCCGTGGTTTTAGGACCTATACTCGGACCGATCATAGGCGGGCTGATAATGGAATTCACCACATGGCATTGGCTGTTCTTTGTCAACCTGCCGATCGGTATAATCGGGATAATCCTCATACAGCGCAGGCTGCCTCTGTTCGAAGCGGAGAACAGGTCCATAAAATTAGATTGGCTAGGTGTCGCCCTGTTGGCGGTCGCATCGGGCGCGCTGATCTATGGAATTACTCAGGTGGTCACCGCCGACGGATATGCTATAGGCGTTATTTCGCTGATCATCGGATCGGCCGCGTTTGTTGCATATGCATTCTATGCTCTTAAGAAGAAGAACGGAGCACTGATACCTCTCAACATCTTCCGCTCAAAGAATTTCAGTGCGTCGTTCGTTTCACTTTTCTTAACGGGATTTGCACTGAGCGGCCCCATGTTGCTGCTTCCTCTATTCTTCCAGGATGTCATGGGATTAAGCGTGATCTCATCCGCATTATGGCTGGTGCCACAAGGCGTGGGTATGCTCATTGTACGCCCTTTCATCGGAAAGCTAACCGACCGTATCGGAGCAAGATATGTTGTGTTGCCCTCTATAATTCTGACAGTGATCGGGACCCTGCCGTTCGTGTTCTTTAACTCAAACAGCTCTGCAATAATCATATGGGCCGTACTTCTGGTGCGCGGGATGGGCGTAGGAGGATACATGATCCCAATAATGAGCGATTCATTTGTAGGATTGGAAAGGTCTCAGGTCCCCGCAGCCAGTGTTGCAACCCGCATAATACAGAATGTGGGCGCTGCGTTCGGGGCGGCGGTGCTTGCGACGACCGTAAGCAGCGCGATCATCGTCCTGGCCGGAAATTTTACCGGTGCATACCACGAAGGTTTTACGGTCAGCCTTATTTTCACTCTGATCGGGATAATCCCGGCGTTATTCCTAACAAATAAACTTGGGAAGAAGAAAGCTGTACAGTCGAAGGCGTGATGCCTAGTCAAATAAATGCAATTTGACACATGCAATAATTAAATATTCTATCTCCATCTAAGGTTAATATGGATCGTATCGGGAAGGCAGATACGCATTGTCACACCGAATATTCTGGGTTTGGAAAGCTAGGAGTTCTTCGTTTTCCGGAGTCCGTCACAAAGCCCCAGTCATTGGTGGACCGTGCAAGAAAGAAGGGGTTAAATGTCCTCTGCGTTACCGATCACGATGAGACCGCCGGCGCGTTCATAGCGCAGGAATACGCCGAACAATTTGACGATATAGATGTGGTCATCGGCGAAGAGGTCATGACCTCCGATGGAGAGATAATAGGCCTTTTCCTTACAGAAAAGATACAGCCGATGCAGACCATAGAGGAGACTGTGGACATAATAAGGGAGCAGGGCGGCCTTACCATCGCGCCGCATCCATTCAGTTTTCATGTCCCCGGACTGAAAGAAAGGATATTCGACATAGACCTTGACGGGTTCGAGGTCCTTAATGGCGGACACCCAGACAAATACTCCAACGCTTTTGCGCAAGGCGTCATGGCCAGGCACCCTGGGAGATGGGCGCAGATCGCCGCGAGCGATTCCCATTCAAAGTTCACTTTTGGATATACGTGGACTGAATTCGAGGGAAGCACCGCCGAAGATCTCAGGAAAGCGATTCTAAACAAAACAACTGTACCATGCGGGAGGACCGCACCGATTTTGGGCGAAGTGCAGTGGAGCATGGAAGTGGTCATCGGCGGCCAGAAATTGATGTACAGATCGCTCAGAGGAAAACTCCCCAACAAAGAGGACCACTCTCTGATCGGAAAGATCAACAGCCTCAGCGACTTGAAAAAAGCCACCGGGATAGTCGGCGGCATGATGTATCTATTCCCTCCAGTTTCTTTCATAGCGACATTGGCAAGCACCACCTATCTCAACAGAGGCGCCAGGCGCATGCGCTGTGACTTCGAGCAAAGACAGGATGAGATAGACGAACTGATCAAAGATATGGAGATCGAGCATACAATTTCAGAGTGATTGAGATGATGGGACCCCCCGCATACAAGATTACAGTTATGATACCGCCGGAATACAAGGATAGACTCCTGGACGAGATCAATGATTCAATGCAACAGATGTATCCGGGTTATGACAGGGCGTTCTCTATCACGAAGACAGAAGGGACATGGAGGTCCTTGGAAGGATCCGACCCGTATATCGGGAGCGTCGGGGAGATCACGATCGCGGATGAACTGCGTATTGATTTCGTTATAAAGGCGGAAGACCTGAAAGAAGTGGTACTGGCAATAAGGAGGGTTCACCCCTATGAGGAACCTGCCATAGACATCGTACCGATGATGCTGTGGAAGGATGTCATTGGTCTTTGAGTTTCACGCCGAAGATACCGTCGAACGTTCTCTGAAGTTTGTGTATCTTGTGGCTTTGTTTTCTGTAAGCGACGTCTTCCTCTGATATCAATCCCATTTCGCAGAATTTATCCAAAGCGTCATCGGCAGCATCATAATCGCCCATTCCGACTATCAGAGTGTTGATCGTATAATTGCGGCACATGATGGTTTCAGGCAGGAGGCCTCCATTCCTTTCTTTGAGTTTTTCCATAAGGCCGGGGATCATTCCGATCCCTTCCTCGCAGCATCTCATGCAGTCATCGTATCTTTTGGCAGAATAATATGCCGGAATTATCTCTTCAAGAACGTCGAATCTTTCCATTTCTTTGAGTCTGCTCTTAAGAATATTCTCTCCGACGATGACTGTAACGGAGTAGTTCTCCTCTTTGTTAGCTCCCCTCATAACGAAGAGGGAGAAATTCAGCGCGGACGAAGTGTCGGAGTCCCTGAGATATCTTCCTATCCGGACCTTGTCCTTGTCGCTCAGAGACGAATACCAATCTACGAGCCTAACTTTAGATATCTCTTCCGGAATGTTCTTCTGCTTGTTGAAGATCATAATAGGTCTATACGGTCGGTGATAGTTAAAGCTCACCTTTGTCGATATCTCTTATGACCACGTGGTTCCCGTATGCATGCTGGTGCTCCTGCGCCAGCAGGTTTGCGTTCCAGTTTATGCTCTCGATGAACAACGCGCGTCTGGCGGGGCAGACCCTCTTGCAATGGATGCAGGAGAATTCCTTGCACGGCTCGGGCATCATCGTCAGGTCCACCGATTCACCGAACATTGTATCCACTGATTCATGTATGCAGCGATTCTCGATCTCCATCTCTGTTATCGTCATATCGAACGGAAGCGTGACATGCATCTCGACGTGAAGTTTGCTTCCGTATTTTATTACTCTGAGATTGTGTATGTCTATCCAGTCAGTGGATCTGTGCTCGTTTAGGCAATCAACTATCTTTTCCAGTATTTCCGCATCGGCTTTGTCCATGATCCCGTCCATAGCCTTCCTTATCACGCCGGATCCAGTTATTATTATGAATGCTCCAAGGCACAGGGCTATTATTGGATCAAGTATGGACCAGTCCTGCCCGTAGAAGTTCTCTCCAAGATATATGACCGCAAGAGCGACTATGATCCCTATGGAAGAAAGAGTGTCGGTCTGTAGATGCTTTCCGCTTGCTTCCAAAGCTACAGAACGATTCTTTTTTCCTATTCTAACGGCTATCCTGCCGACAATTAAATTGGCTACAGCGGCAAATATGATCAGCAGAAGGCCGTAATCAAGAGACGAGATCGTTCTGGGTTCTATCAGGCCTCTGATAGACTCAAATATTATTATCGCGCCTGCGACCGATATCATCGCCCCCTCCACAGTTGCCGATATGAGCTCCACCCTCCCGTGTCCGAAAGGATGCGATTTGTCTGGTGGCTGTGCGGACAAGTACAAGGCATACAACCCCATGGCCCCGGCCACGACATTGACTATGCTTTCAACAGCGTCGGTGAAGATCGCAACCGAGTTCGTTAAAAAATACGCAACGAACTTTACGACCAACAATATCGCGCCAACTACGAAAACTATCTTTTGAAAATTATAGTTCTCTGTTGAGGCGTCCGACATCGCTCTTTTTAATAGAATATTTGGTATTTACATCTTTCCAAAATATAGAAAATTAGGAATAACTAAATTGCTGGGTCATTGGTATTCGGCAATCCCTTCAGGGTTCTTTCCCCTGAACCAAGAGACGATCGTACCTATGACGCACATGATCAAACATATTGTGAATGCGACCTGTAAAACATTGACGAACGAATCGAATGAGGATGGGTTCAGGTTGTCCGCCGATCCCATTATGAACGAGATGCAGCACATAGCTATGGTCATGCTCGTCATCATTCCCAGCTGCCTAACGAGTTCTATCATTCCTGATGCCGCCCCACGGTTCTTAGGGGGAACAGAGGACATAACGGCATTTGTGTTCGGTGCAGAGAAAATACCGAAACCCACACCGAGGACCGCTAACAGCATACCCACATAAACGAAATTGACTGTTGTGCTGAGGAATATTATCATGGCTACTCCGGCACTTGTCAATACCATGCCGAGCGTAGGCAGTATACGTTTATCCTTTACCCTGTCCGAATAACCTCCGAATCTGGATGTGAGCACGGCTTGGATCACCGGCTGTATCATTATCACCAACCCCGCCTGCATCGGCGTGAGAGCGCCTATGCTCTGCAGATACAGCGCCATAAAGAAAGCGACCGCGTAGGATGCGCCGTAGTTCATGTACGCCGCTATACAGGACCGTGAGAACACTTTGTACTTGAACACGCTGGTATCGAGAGCCGGAGATTCCGTTGTTTTCATCAGTCTTAGGAAATAGTAGAGCATTATCATGCCCGCAACGATCAATATCGGCGACCAGATATTGTGGATCTCTAAAGAGCCGTTCCAAATATCTGGGAGGCCAATTATGCCGGCCATCGTGACCAAAATAGTTGCGCTGAATAAGACCATCCCTTTGTAGTCCATTTTTGCTCCCGCATGTGATATGAGTTCCTGCTTGAATCTGAGCAGGAAGAACAGCGAAAGGAGAGCGAAAGGTATCGAAAGGAAAAAGACGTATCTCCAGTCAAGGATATCGCATATGAACCCTCCAAGAGCTGGCCCGATCGCTAGGCCGATGTATATGAATGCCGTTTGTATCCCGAACGCCCATCCTCTTCTCTCGAACGGAAATACCTCCGTAAGCATTGCGACGCAGGTAACCGCCATTGCCGCGGAACCGAAGCCCATTATGAATCTCATTGCCAACAAAATATAGAAATGAGGGCTGAGGGCTGCAATCACCGAAGATACGACGGTGATAAAAAGGCCGGCGACAAAGACCTTTTTCCTTCCGAGGATATCGGATATTCTCGCAAGCGGTACCATCACAATGACCGAACCCAAAAGAAAGATGGTGTTGACCATTGCGAGGTCTTTGGAGCCTACATCGAACCATTCGCCGATGCCCACCAGCGCAAGGTTCATCATTGTGCTCATGAGCGGCATGATAATAACGCCCATGCAACACGCGATAAGCAGCATTTTCATGTCTTTGGAAATACTCTTCTCGCGGGACGCCATTGTTCCCCCATATATGTTAGGACTATTAAAACTGCATTTTTCCGATAGGTTGTTTTTAATTCTAATGATACGATTCATTACTGATAAAAATGAGCAGCATACCACCAGAGATAAAGAAAGAACTTGGGCTGGTGCAGGTTTATACCGGGCCTGGGAAGGGCAAGACCACAGCTTCCCTAGGTCTAGCATTCAGAGCCACCGGGCGCGGGCTGGAAGTTCTCATGGTCCAATTCCTTAAGCCACCGGAAGATTACGGCGAACACATAGCCGCAAAGAAGGTCCCTAACTTCACGATACTCCCGCTTGGCCTGGACCACATGGTGTCAAAGGTTCCAAGGGATATAGACATTCAGATCGCTCACGAGACCCTTCAGAGGGCAAAAGACGAGATATATTCAGGAAAATACGACCTCGTGATCCTTGACGAAATAAACAATGCGATGTGCTGGAAGCTTTTGGATCCGAAAGAAGTCATCGAGATGCTGAAAGGGAGACCCAAGAATATCGAGATAGTACTCACTGGCAGAGGCGCACCCGATGAGATAATCGATTATGCCGATCTTGTGACGGAGATGACAATGATCAAGCATCCGTTTGATAAGGGGATCAAAGCGAGAAAGGGCATCGAGTATTGAAAAAGGCGTACGTTACTCTTCGGCCTGGAACACATAAGACGAAGACAAACGGCAACGCCGATCAAGACAGCGATCGCGGCAGTATTGGTCAAGCATTGTTGACAGGCGGCTGGTAGTTGCTCATAGCAGTTCGAAAGATACAATTTTGGGGGTCAGTAGGATACCATACTGTGTATCTGGGTGTTTAAAGTAATAAAAATGGCGTAAAATAAAAACATATATGTGCAATGGGAGATTTTGCGGCTATATATAGGCAATCGGAACACGTCCGTTCAAAAAGAAAGAAGGCGCAATAAAAATGAACATTAAAATTAAAAACATGTTCGTAGCCATTGCGACTGTCGCACTGATTGCAACCGTGGCAGTCGTGTTCTTCCTGCCGGCATCACCTTCCACGGATGCTACTGGCGGTGTATGGGGAGGCAGCGGAATCTCGACCGACCCATACTTAATAGAGGACGTTGCAGACCTAGCAAAACTGGCTAGCGATGTGAACGGCGGAAATACTTATTCAGGCTACTGCTTCCAGCTAAAATATGATCTAAATCTGGACGTATCGCCATACAACGCAGGCGCTGGCTGGACCCCGATCGGTAATTTTGAACCAGGCAATCCGAGACCCTTTGACGGAACATTTGACGGAAACGGTTGCGTCATAGAGAACCTCATGATAAACGCAACAAGCGGTTACGCCGGCTTGTTCGGATATGTCGGCCTTAGCGGTATCGTCGAGAATCTAGGCATAGTCGGCGGTTCTGTTACGAGCAGCACCTATGAAAGCTATGTTGGCGGTGTGATTGGATATGATCACGGCGGAGGCGCTATACTGAACTGTTACTACGAAGGCTCGGTGAGTAGCAGCGGAGATTACAGCAACGTCGGCGGCGTGGTTGGGTTCATTGATAATAGCACCTATAGCGGCATGGTGCAGAACTGCTACAATGCTGGTGATGTCAGCGGCAGCACCGGCTCCAGCGTCGGCGGCGTGGCCGGAGAGACGTATGGCATAACACTCTTTCACTGCTATAACACCGGTGATGTCAGCGGCAGCACCGGCTCCAGCGTCGGCGGCTTGGTAGGTTTAAATGCCATCGGCACGGTAGAGAACTGTTACAATGCAGGAGATGTTGAGGGCGACATTGCCGGCGGCTTGGTCGGAAGCAATAACACCAGCATTATACAAAACTGCTACAACACAGGCTCGGTCACAGGCACCGCCCTTAGCAGTTACAACTGGGTCGGCGGCGTGACAGGGGGCAATTCTTTTGATAGCACGGTACAGAACTGCTACAACACCGGGTATGTAAGTGGAAACGGCGATATAGGTGGCGTTGTTGGAAATAATGATGCCCCTGGCCCTCCTGGGTCATTAGGTGGTACGATATCAGACTGCTACAACACAGGTATTGTCACCGGTGATGATGGCAGCAATGCCGGCGGCGTGGTCGGGCATAATTACGGCGAAGCCTACGACTGCTACAACACAGGCTCGGTCGCTGGCGATAATGGCAGCAATGCCGGCGGCGTGGCCGGGACTAACACCATTGGAACAATCTCCAGCTGTTACAGCACTGGTTCAGTCAGCGGTGACAATAGTTGCCTGGTTGGCGGCGTGATCGGGTATAATGAAACCTACGCCATGGTCTCCGACTGCTTCTTCAACAGCGACAATTGCATAGATGGCATGGTCGGAATAGGCGAAGACGACTCCGGAACCGAAGAAGCAACTCCTCTGACCACAGTACAGATGATAGACCCGAATGTTCTGAGCACTGGAGGATCAATGGAACAGCTGGGAACAGCGTTCGACAAGAGGACCAAGGATTACAACTACTGCTACTACCCAGAGCTCAAAGTGTTCAGCGGTATAATGGACCCAAGCATACCTCTCTTTGTGCAAGCGGCATCACAGGTTAGCGCAGAGGTGGAAAGAGTTACACCCGATCTATCAGCCGCAACGGACCCGATCAATGAGGGTCAGAC
>Ga0123357_10007646_pt1 | contig 13397 bp, 9 predicted proteins | sample TergutEmb28metaG_FD_89873 | JGI IMG/M metagenome (GOLD analysis project Ga0123357, IMG submission 89873) | Embiratermes neotenicus P4 segment gut microbial communities from Petit-Saut dam, French Guiana - Emb289 P4 | ecosystem: Host-associated > Arthropoda: Insects > Digestive system > Gut ...
ATCCCGACAACACCCCGCCGAGCGCCGACATCGCCTATCCGGTCAGTGGGAACCACGACCTGACCTTTCCGAACCACCTGGTCGGCCGGGGCATCCACACCGAGGCCGGCGGCACTGGCACCTACGCCGATCCGATCACCTTCGCCACGTCGAACACCGAGCTCACCGCTGGGACGGAGATCTACATTCCCCGGTTCCAGAAGTACTTCATTGGGGAGGATTCCTGCACCGAGTGCGGGCAGGACATGAGCGGTCAGCGGCCTAACAATCCAGACGGCACGATCGGTCCCGGGCCGGACGGCGGACCCGGTCTGATCCACTTCGACCTGTGGGTCGGCGGGGGGGACGCGGACTGGCCGGACGTGATCCTTTGCGAGGACGCGCTGACCATCTACGACGGCGACAACCCGCACATGGAACCAATCATCGTCAACCCGTCGCCCAGCGAGCCGGTCGACCAGACCCCGATCTTCGACCCGGCCACCGGCAAATGCAACACCCAACCCGACGGCAGCAGCGTCGCGCTGGACTCGAGCCTCGAGGTCGGCCCGTATGAGAACGTGCCCGGGCCGGACGGCGCCCCCGGGTCCCCGAATGGCACCCACCTGTGCATGACGGACCCGGGCAACAGCGCCGCCGTTGGCACGAAGGTCACCATGGAGCCCTGTGACGCCACCCGGGCCGATCAGAACGTGTCGTTCTCCGGCGCGTTCCTCATTTTCAACAACTTGTGCCTGGACATGGGCGATGGGATGGGCAGCCCTGATCCGGAAGACTCCGGCCCGGCGCGCGCGATCACCTTGCAGCGGTGCAACCTCAACGCTAACCAGCAGTGGGAGCTGAACACCGACGGATCGATCTCTGACATCCAGTCGAGCAACTGGGCGCTGGCCGATCAGGGAAACGGCGTGCTGACCGCGACCTATGTGGCCGACGACGGGAACTCCGCCTACAACTATTTTGCCTTCCCGTTCCTGCGCGAAAAAGACGCCACGGTTCCGGTGACCCTTGACGCGTCGAGCGTTCCGGCGGGCTCGACGGTGACGATCACCGGTTCCGGGCTGACCACGCCGACCGCCGAGGCCACGTTGATAGCCAGCGGCGACTCCGACGGGGTCTCCCTCGGGACGGTGACCGCGGCGGCGGACGGCACGTTCAGCCAAGCCGTGACGATCCCCGCGGGCACCGCCGCCGGCGCCTACCAGGTGCGGATCGTGGGAGTGGCGGACGCCGCGCCCGACGGCACCACGATCACCGACCAGAGCCAGCTGCAGTTCGGCGCGTTGGCCAACTTCCGGCCAGTTGACCGAACGGTGCCGATCACGGGCGTCTCCTCCGACCTCCAAGTGACGGCTGCGGTCGCGCCGTCGTCGGCGCCGGAGCCATCAGCCGCTGCTCCCGCCGCTCCCGCGACGGCCTCGACCGGGGCCGGCAACGGGAGCTGGTACGAGTGGCTGTGCGCGGTCATGGCGATCATTGGGATCGTCGCCGTCCTCATCGCGGTTCGGCGCCGGCTGGCCCAACAGACGAAGTGATCGCGATGAGGGGAATCCCACGGCTGAGGCGGCCCGGCGGTCGGGTCGGGGGCGCGACCGGGCGGTGATCCGCCGCCTGCGGGCCGGTGCGCGGCGGATCGACGGCGCGGGCCGCCGATGGGTGACACTGGATGAATGGCTCGTCGTGTCCCACCCGGCCCGCCCCCAGCGCCGGTCGTGGAACGGGTGCGGCTGCGCTACGCCAAGCGCGGCCGGGCCCGCTTCGCCTCGCATCGGGATTTCGCGCGCGCTTTCGAGCGGGCGCTGCGGCGCGCCCACGTGCCAATGGCCTATTCGGCTGGCTTCACCCCGCGGCCGAGAGTGTCCTATGTTGGCGCGGCGCCGACTGGCGCCGCCAGCGAGGCCGAGTACCTGGAGATCGGGCTCACCCAGCGGGTGGATCTCGAGGCGACCAAGGCGGAGTTGAACGCTGCCTTGCCGCCCGGTCTGGAAGTCCTCGACGCGGTGGAAGCGGCTGGGGGGCGGCTCGCCGAACGGATCGAGGCCAGCCTGTGGCGCATCGCGGTGGACGTTGACGCCGGACTGCTCGCTGATGCGGTCGCCGCGTTCATGGCCGCAGCCGAGGCGCGCGTCGAACGGGTCACCCGGGACGGTGCGCGGGTGGTCGACGCGCGCGGACCGGTGCTCTGTCTTGACGTGTCCGAACCACCTATTGACGCTTCGTGTGCGATAATGCAACTGGTAGTGCGGCAGGCGACGCCAGCCGTGCGACCCGATGACGTTGTCGACGCGCTGCGCGCTGTCGCCGGTCTCGCCCCCGATGTGCCGAAGTGGAACGTCCGCGCGGCACGGCTGGCGCAGGGACCGCTCGATGGCACGGGGACGGTGGGTGACCCGCTCGCCGCCGACCGGTCGGCGTTATCAGCGCCGTCGTCAGAACAGCCGTGAATGGGGCGGTTGCGCTGGAACTGAAGACTTTGTGGGCCGCGTGGGAGGCACCGACGCGACCCGCTCAACCGGCCCTGTGCGGCTGCGGCATGGTCAGCGTTTGGCGGTGACCGCGCCCGGAGGCCTGAACGGAGAGACACAAGTTCATGCTCGAACCTGACAACACGAATATCACGGCAAGTGGATCCGGTGGCGCCCCGGATGAGGCCCCGACGGCGGGAGCCGCTCCACGGGCGAAGCGGGCTTCGGCGGCCAAGGCGCCGGTGAAGCGTGCGCCCGCGAAGAAGACGACGAGTGCCCCCGCTGGGACGGACGTCCCGGCCGCGATGAGTGCCCCGGCCGCCGCTGACTCATCGACGCGGCAAGCGCCGGCCCGCGAACGGGCCGTGAGGAAAGCCGTCGCCGCCGTGGCCGAGCCCGTCGCCGACAGCGGGTCCGCGGCGCAAGCGCCAGCCCGCAAACGGATCGCGAAAAGAGCGGCCAGCGCGCCGGACGTGGGCGCGGAGTCGGCCGCTAGTGGCGCGGTGACCGGCTCGGCGGCTGAGCAATCGCCGGCCCGCAAGCGAATCGCGAAAAAGGTGGCGAGCGCCCCAGCCGCAGCGGCCGAGTCGGCTCCGGCGACCGCGCCAGCCGCAGTGGCCGAGCCAGGCGTCGGCGACGCGTCGACGCCACGGGTCCCGGCCCGCAAACGGGCCGCGAATAAGGCGGGCGCGCAGCTCGTGCCGGACGCGGTCGAGTCCAACGTGACCAGCGCCGGGGCATCGGTGGACGGCGCGGCCACGGCGACACCCGACACGGCCAGGGCGCGCAAGGCGGCCCCGCGCAAGGCGGCGGCAGCGAAAGCCGCGGTCAGCGAGGTCGCGGTGGAACAGACCACCACGGATCCGGTGCCGGCGCGCAAGACCGTCACCCGCAAGGCCGCGCCCAGCAAGGGTGTCGCGCGCGTCGCGGCCATCACCGAAACCGACGACGAGACCGGCCCGACCGCTGACGTCGCGACGGGCGCAGGTCAATCGGAGCCGGGCGCGATCGCGGCCGAATCGGTGGTCTCGGCCGAGCGACCGGCCCGGGCCCCGCGCAAACGCGCCGCGAAGAAGGCCGCCCCAGCCGCTGATGCGTCGTCCGCTGAGCCTGCGGCCGAAGAGCGACCGGCTCGGACGCGGCGAGTCCGCTCGGTACTGGCGGCCGGGTCGGTCTCATCCACTGAGCCGACCGCCGCCGAGCCGACGCTCGCCGCCGAGCTGACGGCCGTCGTCGAGCCAGCCGGGGCGTCCCATGCGCCGGCCGCGCCGACCGGGGCGTCCCATGCGCCGGCCGCGCCGGCGGCGTCGACTGGGGCAAACGATGACGCCATCCCCGGTGTGCTGTTCGTCGCGCCCGCTGAGCCGATCGCCCGCCGCCGCGTCCGGTCCACCGCGCGCGATGCCGCCGCGACCCAGGCCGCCGCGACCCAGGCGGGCGCCGACGACGTCGCGCGACCCGAGCCCAGTGCCGGCCCGGAACTGGTGAGCGAGGTTGTGGGCGCCAGCGGCGACGCGGACGGCGACGAGGCGCCAGCTGAGGGCATGGGTTCTGATGGTGAGGCCGCTGGTGAGCGCCGCCGCCGCCGCCGCGGCCGCCGCGGCCGCGGCGGCCGCGCCCGAGAGGGCGGGGAGGGCGTCGAATCTGGCGCGGAGACGGATGAGGGGGACGAGGGCGCCGGAGCTGGGCACGCCGAGCCCGCTGAGTCGGCCTCGACGACGCAGTCCGCGCCGGAGCCGGCCGAGTCCGCCGCTGGCTCGACGAAGCGTCGTCGCCGTCGGCGCCGCGCCGGGGAAGGCGCCGAGTCGGCCGATGATGACCAGGTGCCCACCGTCGTGCACGTGCGCGAGGCGCGCGCCGACTCGGGCGCCGAGCACGGTGACGCCGATGGCGTGCGCGGGGTCAAGGGCTCCACCCGGTTGGAGGCCCGCCGCCAGCGGCGGCGGGACACCCGCGAGTCACACCGCCGCCGGCCGCCGATCCTCACCGAGTCGGAGTTCCTCGCTCGCCGGGAGGCCGTCGATCGGGTCATGGCGGTCCGCCAGAGCGGGGCCCGCACCCAGATCGCGGTGCTCGAGGACAACGTGCTGGTCGAGCACTACGTGACCCGGGCGAGCGCCACCTCCTACGTCGGCAACGTCTATCTGGGCCGGGTGCAGAATGTCCTGCCGTCGATGGAGGCTGCCTTCGTCGACATCGGCAAGAGCCGCAACGGGGTGCTGTACGCCGGCGAGGTCAACTGGGACGCCGCCGGTTTGGAAGGCAAGGCGCGGGCCATCGAGCAGGCGATGAAGTCCGGCGACGCGGTGCTCGTGCAGGTCACCAAGGACCCCATCGCGCACAAGGGTGCCCGACTGACCAGCCAGGTGTCGCTGCCGGGACGGTTCTTGGTTTACGTCCCGGGCGGCGGGATGACGGGCATCAGCCGAAAGCTGCCGGACACCGAGCGGCGCCGCCTCAAAGCCATCCTGAAGAAGATCGTCCCGGACGGGGCCGGGGTGATCATCCGCACGGCGGCCGAGGGCGCCAGCGAGACCGAGCTGGTTCGCGATGTCGAGCGGCTCAAGGCTCAGTGGGAGAAGATCGCGGCCAAAGCCGCCAAGTCGAAGAGCGCCCCGGCCCTGGTCTACGGCGAGCCGGACCTGGCCATCAGGGTGGTGCGGGATGTGTTCAACGAGGACTTCCGGGAGCTGATCGTCCAAGGCGAGTCGGAGTGGACAGCCATCCACGACTATGTGGCCGATGTCGCCCCCGATCTCGCGGTCCGGTTGCGCCGGCGCACCGGCGACGGCGATGTGTTCGCCGATCTTCAGGTGGACGAGCAGCTGGCCAAGGCCCTCAACCGCAAGGTTTGGCTGCCCTCGGGCGGTTCGTTGGTGATCGACCACACCGAGGCGATGACGGTGATCGATGTCAACACCGGCAAGTTCGTCGGCTCGGGCGGCAACTTGGAGGAGACGGTCACCCGCAACAACCTCGAAGCCGCCGAGGAGGTGGTGCGCCAGCTGCGGCTGCGCGACGTGGGCGGCATCGTGGTCATCGACTTCATCGACATGGTGCTTGAGTCGAACCGGGAGCTGGTGTTGCGGCGGCTGACCGAATGCCTGGGCCGCGACCGGACCAAGCACCAGGTCGCCGAGGTGACTTCGCTCGGCCTGGTGCAGATGACCCGCAAGCGGATCGGTGAGGGATTGTTGGACGCCTTCAGCGATCCGTGCGAGGCGTGCGCCGGGCGCGGCGTGATCCTTCGCAATGAACCGGTCGACCGTGGTGGCGTGGAACCGTCAGCGGACAGCGGTGAGCGGCGCAAAGGCCGCAAATCGGGCGGCAAGGCGAAGAAGTCAGCCGAGCCGGAGGCGCCGGTGGTCAACGACGAGCAGCGCCGGGCGGCGGCCAGCGCCATCGCGGCGATCGCCGGGGCGAGCGCGCAACCGGCGTCGCCGAACGGCGCTGGTGGCGAAATGGCGGTCGCGCCGCAGACCCACCTTGAGCCGGCGCGCCACGCCGAACCAGCTTCCCACGCCGAGCCAGCTTCCCACGCAGCGTCGGCGCCAGAGCACCATTCCGGGCCGGCGACCGAGACGGGGATCGCGGCGCACCCGGCAACGCCAGCCCAGGCGACCGCCGACGAACGCGGCGCGGCGACCGCCCTGGCGTCCTCACTCACGGGCGGGCCGTCGGTGGCGCTGGAACCGTCCGCCGCTCTCGACCCGTCGGGGTCGTTGGAGCCGTCGGCGACGAACGGCGCTCGACCCCGTCGGCACCGCGCCGTTTCCCGGCCAGCGGGACCGCCGGCGCCGATCGAATGATCGAGCCGGTCGCGGTGGGTCGCCCCATCGCCGCGTCGACGCCGTCGTCCGCCATCGCCGTCGCCTAGCCAGGCTTGCGCGTGGCGGCCCGCGCCGCTTCGTTTTGCCAGCGGAGCGGGCGGTGCCGTAGTCTAGGCATCGGCCCATCGCGTGGTGGGCCGTTATTGCGTGCGCTCGTGCGGTGGGTCTCGTTCATCGGTGCGGGGGCGCAGTCCTCGAGTTTGGATCAGGAGTGGTCACGATGTACGCCATCGTCGCAAGCGGCGGCAAGCAGTACAAGGTTGCCGCCGGCGATTTCGTGACGGTGGAGAAGCTGGACGCCGCTGCGGGGGATGAGGTCGCGCTGCCGGCGCTGCTGGTGGTGGACGACGGCGAGGTCACCCACGACGCGACTGAGCTGGCCAACGTGGTCGTCACCGCCGAGGTGGTGGCGCAGACCAAGGGACCGAAGATCAGCATCCACAAGTACAAGAACAAGACCGGTTACCACCGGCGGCTTGGCCACCGTCAGCAGCTGACCAAGCTGAGGGTCACCGATGTCGCCGAGTCCGCGAAGGCAGCGAAGTAATGGCACACAAGAAGGGCGCGTCCAGCTCCCGAAACGGTCGTGACTCCAACGCGCAGCGCCTCGGCGTCAAGCGGTTCGGCGGGCAGGCGGTGAACGCCGGTGAGATCCTGGTGCGCCAACGCGGCACCAAGTTCCACCCGGGAACCGGGGTCGGGCGCGGCGGCGATGACACGCTCTTCGCGCTGGTCGAGGGCCAGGTGGCCTTCGGCCATTCGCGTGGTCGCAAAACCGTGAGTGTCCACCCGGGCTGAGCGCCGGGCGAGCGCGCTCGCGAGCAAGACATCGCGCGAGGGCGGGTCCCGGGCAGCGCGCCCGGCACCCGCCCTCGGGTATTTGGCCGTCAGGGCGTGGCCCGGGCGCCGGGACCGATGAGGAGGCCCTGACTTCGTGGCGTCGTTTGTGGACCACGTTCTGTTGCATGTCGCCGCAGGCGACGGCGGGCACGGGGTCGCCTCCATCCATCGGGAGAAATTCAAGCCGCTTGGTGGCCCGGATGGCGGCAATGGCGGTCGCGGCGGCGATGTCGTGCTCGTCGTGGACCCCGGGGTGCACACCCTGCTCGATTTTCACTTTCATCCGCACCAGCGCGCCGGCAATGGCAAACAAGGCGCGGGGAGCCACCGCAACGGGGCCGATGGCGTCGACCTGGAGCTGCGCGTGCCGGACGGGACGGTGGTGCTGGGCGACGACACGGTGCTCGCGGACCTGACCGGCGCGGGCACCCGGTTCGTCGCGGCCCGGGGCGGGCGCGGGGGGCTCGGTAACGCGGCGCTGGCCTCCACCCGGCGCAAGGCCCCCGGGTTCGCGCTGCGCGGCGAGCCGGGCGAGGCGCGGGACGTGGCGCTGGAGCTCAAGAGTGTCGCTGACGTGGGCCTGGTCGGGTTCCCGTCGGCGGGCAAGTCCTCGCTGATCGCGGCGCTGTCCGCCGCTCGCCCCAAGATCGCGGACTATCCGTTCACCACGCTGACCCCGAATCTAGGCGTGGTGGCCGCCGGTGCGACCACCTTCACCGTCGCGGACGTGCCCGGGCTGATCCCGGGCGCCGCCGCGGGCAAGGGCCTGGGGCTGGACTTCCTGCGCCATGTCGAGCGCTGCGCGGTGCTGGCGCACGTGCTGGATTGCGCGACGGCGGAACCCGGCCGCGACCCGATCAGCGATTTCGACGCCATCGAGGCCGAGCTCGCGCAGTACTGCGGGACGCTGAGCGAGCTGGCGGACAAGCCGCGACTGGTCGTGCTGAACAAGTTGGACATCCCGGAGGCGGCCGAGTTGGCGGCGCTGGTCCGTCCCGAACTGGTCGCCCGCGGGCTGGCTGTGCACGAGGTGTCAGCGGTCTCCCGCGCCGGGTTGCGGGAGTTGTCGTTCGCGCTCGCCCAAGCCGTGGCGACCGACCGCGCGGCGCGCCCGGCGCCCGCGCCCGCCCGGGTGGTGCTGCGCCCGCACCCGATCGGCGAGGCGGGGTTCACCGTCACGCGCGTGGGCGCGGAGTTCGTGGTGCGCGGCGCCAAACCCGAGCGCTGGGTCCGCCAGACCGACTTCGACAACGACGAGGCGGTGGGCTACCTCGCCGACCGATTGGCCCGACTGGGGGTGGAGGAGGAGCTCACCCGCCAGGGCGCGGAACCAGGCGCGACGGTGACGATCGGCGAGATGACCTTCGATTTCGCGCCCGCGGCAGGCGCGGAGTTCGTCGCCGGCCGGCGCGGCGCCGACGAGCGGTTGGCGCAACGGCGCCGCGCTCGGGCGGAGGATCGGCTCGCCGCCAAGAAGGCCCGCCGCGCGCGGCCCGACGAGGAAGTCACCGGCGCGGTCGCGGCCGACGTCGACCATGACGACGCGGCGGCCACTACTGTGGGACTTTCATCAACGCCGGTCACACGGCGTTGAGCCACCCCGTCGATCGAGAGAGGTGCGCAGTGCGACTCACAGTGATCAGAGGCGTCTTGGCCGTTCTGGCCGCCGTCGCGGTGGTGGGCGGCGCGGTCTCATGCAGCTCCGTGGTGGACGGGGCGGGCCATGTCAACCCGGCCGCGAGCCCGGTCGCCACGGCGCCGGTCAGCTCCGCCCCGGCGACCAGTGATGTGCCGGTGACCACCGACGCGCCAGTGACCAGTGATGTGCCGGTGACCAGCGACGCGCCAGTGAGCAGTTCCGCGCCGGTGACCAGCGCGCCGCCGACCCCGGTGTCGACCAGCGCCACCGCGTCGTCCACGTCCAGCGGCCGCGACCAGTCCGCGAAGTACCTGCCACTGCTCAGAGCGATGGACAACATCGCCGACGATCCGCCCGTCGGGGTGACGCACTACAACGGGTCGGGCGACGTGGACCCGAAAGGCCGATTCGTGGTCGACATGCGCTCCGGGGGGAACACGTTTTGCGCGTCGGACAGCAAAGCCAAAGTGTCCGTCGGTGTCGCGCCCGGCACCGGCCAGCAGTACGTGTTCACCGTCTACACCGCGGCCAATTGCGCGCACGCGTTGGGCGCGATAACCGTCAGCGCCAGCGGTGATGTCACCTACAGCAACAACGATCCGACGCTGCCAGCGGTCGCGGGTGAGATCGGCCTTATCGGCAGCTGAGCGGTCGCGCGGCGACGCGACGCCCGCGCCACCGCGCGCGTGCCGCCGCGCGGGTCGCGCCAGCTAACCTCACTTGCCATGACGCCAGCACGCCGGATCGGAATCATGGGCGGCACCTTCGACCCGATCCACCACGGGCACTTGGTCGCCGCCAGCGAGGTCGCGCACCGGTTCGCGCTCGATGAGGTGATCTTCGTGCCGACCGGCGCGCCGTGGCAGAAGTCCGAGCGCGTGGTCAGCCCGGCCGAGCACCGGTACCTGATGACGGTGATCGCCACCGCGTCCAACCCGCGGTTCTGGGTCAGTCGGGTGGACATCGACCGGCCGGGGCCCACCTACACGATCGACACGATCCGCGACATCGCCGCGCTGCGCCCGGGCGCGAAGCTGTACTTCATCACCGGCGCCGACGCGTTGGCCCAGATTCTGTCGTGGAAGGACGCGGCGGCGGCGATGCGGCTGGCGCGGTTCGTCGGGGTGACCCGGCCCGGCTATGAGTTGTCCGCCGAGCACCTGCCGGCGGACACGGTGACGCTGGTGGATGTGCCGGCCATGGCGATCTCGTCCAGCGCCTGCCGGGGACGGGTGCGTGACGGCCAACCGATCTGGTACCTCGTCCCGGACGGGGTGGTGCAGTACATCGCGAAACATCGGCTCTACCGGCCCGACCACTCACCGCGCGTCGTCGGTTGAGCCGCTAGGGCCGCGCGATCGAATAAACTCGTCACTATGAGCCCCCTGATCTTTGTCGGCGCCGATCGCAAGGCGCGCTCGCGGCCATTGGTTGGGGCCCGCGCCGCGGGCGGGTGGCGGTGAGCGCCACCGACGCCGCGCGCGAGCTGGCTTTGCTCGCGGCGGACGCGGCGGCGGACAAGCTCGGGCGCGACATCGTCGCGATCGACGTGAGCGAGCGGTTGGCGCTCACCGATGTGTTCGTGATCGTCACCGGCAACAACGAGCGCCAGGTCGACGCGATCGTCGACAACGTCGAGGAGAAGCTGCGCGACGCCGGGGCCAAGCCGTTGCGCCGCGAGGGCCGGCGGGGCGGTCGATGGGTGCTGCTGGATTTCGCCGACATCGTGGTGCATGTCCAGCACGCCGAGGAACGGGTGTTCTACCAGTTGGACCGGTTGTGGCGGGACTGCCCGGCGATTGCGCTGCCCGCGCCGGTTCGCTAGCTCACATTTGTTAAGTCAGCCTGGATGCTGTTCCGATGGGCGGAATATCCTGCGCTATGGTGCCCCCGCGTCCGGTGGCGACGGACGGCGGGCGCGGGGCGAGCACCTTGGTCATCCGCATCGGCGCGGGGCGCCCCAACTAAACTTCGGCACCGTGACCAGCGCTGCCCGCACCGAAGACGTCCCCCCGTTTCGCTACACCGCCGCGTTGGCCGACCAGATCGAGCTGGCGTGGCAGGACCGCTGGGAGGCGGACGGGACATTCAACGCGCCGAACCCGATCGGCCCGTTGTCCGATGGTTTCGCCGCCGTCGCCGACCGCGACCACCTGGTCGTCATGGACATGTTCCCCTACCCGTCCGGGGACGGCCTGCACGTCGGACACCCGCTGGGCTACATCGGCACCGACGTGTACGCGCGCTACATGCGCATGAGCGGCAAGAATGTGCTGCACACGATGGGTTTCGACGCGTTCGGCCTGCCCGCCGAGCAGTACGCGGTGACCACCGGGCAGCATCCGGCCACGACCACCTATTCGCGCATCGAGATATTCACCAAGCAGCTGCGCCGGATGGGGCTGGGCCACGACCGGCGGCGCTCGTTCGCCACCACCGACCCGGCCTACTACCGCTGGACACAATGGATCTTCCTTCAGCTGTTCAACTCTTGGTACGACCCCGACGCTGATCGGGCGCGGCCCATCGCCGAGCTGATCGCCGAGTACGCCTCCGGCGCGCGCGCCGCCGGCCGCCCGTGGGGACAGCTGTCGGACCGCGAGCGGCGAGCGCTCGTCGATTCGCACCGGTTGGCCTATCGCGCCGAGGCGACCGTGAACTGGTGCCCGGGCCTGGGCACGGTGCTCGCCAACGAGGAGGTGACCGCCGAGGGCCGCAGCGAACGCGGCAACTTCCCGGTGTTCCGCCGCCCGCTGGCGCAGTGGATGCTGCGCATCACCGCGTACGCCGAGCGGCTGCTGGACGACCTGGAACTCATTGACTGGCCGGAGAAAGTGCGCACCATGCAGCGCAACTGGATCGGCAAGTCGGTCGGCGCGCACGTCCAGTTCCGCTGCGCCAACCCGGCCGGAAACGCCGAGCGCGCGATCGAGGTGTTCACCACTCGGCCGGACACCTTGTTCGGCGCGACCTACGTGGTGCTGGCCCCCGAGCACCCGTTCGTGGAGGAATTGACCGCGCCCGCCTGGCCCGATAGCACCCGCCCGGCGTGGACCGGCGGCTTCGCCACCCCGGCCGAGGCGGTGGCGTCCTACCGCGCGCAGGCCGCCGCCAAGCCGGAGCTGGACCGCGGCAAGGAGAAGACCGGGGTGTTCACCGGTGCGTTCGCCACCAACCCGGTCAACGGCGCGCCACTGCCGGTGTTCATCGCCGACTACGTGCTGATGGGCTACGGCACCGGGGCGATCATGGCGGTGCCCGGGGAGGACGAGCGGGACTGGGACTTCGCCGAGGTCTACGACTTGCCCATAATCCGCACCGTGCGGCCGCCGGAAGGGTTCGACGGCAAGGCGTACACCGGGGACGGGCCGTCGATCAATTCCGAGTTCCTGGACGGACTGGATATCGCCGAGGCCAAGGCGCGCATCATTTCCTGGCTTGAGGAGCGCGGTGCCGGCCAGGGGGCGACCACCTATCGGCTGCGCGACTGGCTGTTCTCCCGGCAGCGCTATTGGGGCGAGCCGTTCCCGATCGTCTACGACGAGACGGACCTGCCGATCGCGCTGCCGGAGTCGATGCTGCCGCTCCAGCTGCCCGACACCAACGATTTCTCGCCGAAATCGTTCGACCCGGACGACGCCGACTCGATCCCGGAGCCGCCCTTGGGCCGACTGGACGACTGGGTGAACGTCACCTTGGATTTGGGGGACGGCCCGAAGCGGTATCGGCGCGAGGTGAACACCATGCCGAACTGGGCCGGCTCGTGCTGGTACGAGTTGCGCTACCTCGATCCCACCGATGGGGAGCGCCTGGTGGATCCGGCCCTGGAGCGGTATTGGATGGGGCCGCGCCCGGGACATCCGGTGGGTGGGGTGGATCTGTACGTCGGCGGGGTGGAGCACGCGGTGCTGCACCTGCTGTACGCGCGGTTCTGGCACAAGGTGCTCCACGACCTGGGCCATGTCGCCAGCCGCGAGCCGTTCCACCGACTGGTCAACCAGGGCTACGTGCAGGCGTACGCGTTCACCGACGCGCGCGGGTCGTATGTGCCGGCCGCCGAGGTGGTGGCCGAGCCCGACGGCGGGTTCTCCTGGCAGGGCCAGCCGGTCGACCGCGAGTACGGCAAGATGGGCAAATCCCTACGAAACGTCACCACGCCCGACGAGATGTACGCCAAGTATGGGGCCGACACCCTGCGGTTGTTCGAGATGTTCACCGGCCCGCTGGAGCAAGACCGTCCCTGGGACACCCAGGCCGTGGTGGGCTCCTACCGGTTGCTGCAGCGGATCTGGCGCACCGCGATCGATGAGTGGACCGGGGTCGCGCACGTCGCCGACGCCCCGGCGCCCGACGAGTTGAACCGGTTGCTGCACAAGACGATCCACGCGGTGCGCGAGGGCTTCGAGTCGTTGCGGTTCAACACCTCGGTGGCGCGCATCACCGAGCTGAACAACGCGCTCACCCAGGCCTACCCGCGCGGCGGCGTGCCCCGGGCGCTCGCCGAGCCGCTGGTGCTGATGCTCGCGCCGTTGGCGCCGCACATCGCCGAGGAGCTGTGGTCCCGGCTGGGGCACGAGCGCTCCCTCGCTTGGCAGGCCTTCCCCGTGGCCGACCCCGCGCTGC
>Ga0123357_10007647_pt1 | contig 13397 bp, 7 predicted proteins | sample TergutEmb28metaG_FD_89873 | JGI IMG/M metagenome (GOLD analysis project Ga0123357, IMG submission 89873) | Embiratermes neotenicus P4 segment gut microbial communities from Petit-Saut dam, French Guiana - Emb289 P4 | ecosystem: Host-associated > Arthropoda: Insects > Digestive system > Gut ...
AGTCCATGCATGTCTTTTTTTCCTCCAGGTTCAAACGTTCTGTCGGTTAACATGCCAGGACAAATGGCTTCGTCGCGAGACACAATTTTGGCCGTGACTGTTTCATCTTCAAGTTTTGATACAACGTCGCTACAAAATATGTAGCAAGCCTTTTTGTCGTGCTTGGGCTGTTATGCTTGCGTTTGTGACTTTTAAATATCAAATGAATTTTAAGAATTTGGTGCACTGTTGATTGTGCAGGCAAGCTGGGTTTCTTGGACTGAAAATAAAAGCCTCTCCTAATATCTTTCCTTTCATTCAGTGACTGGTCACTTATGCGGCCAGTCCCATTGAAAAGCTTATGCCACATGTTGATGGATATTTTCGCTGGTGCTTCTGTGCCAAACTCTGTACCAAATCTCCCTCCCTCTGTAACCACAAATTCCGATTCGTGATACCAGAACACACATTCGCCACTTGAGACGACATTTTCTCAACTGCGGTGTTAGTGCCACTGGTGTCCCGTGGTGGAAACTGAAATAACCCGATCTGAAAATTTGATCGTATTGCTCCCCAAAATTTTCTTATTTGTGCTTTTTACACGTAGTTCATGACCAATACTGCATTGAAATCATCCTCATTTTGTGAATTAATGCTGTATGTCTCCTAGCCGTTACAGTCCAGTGCAGCCCACTTCTCTCATTCGTACACTTTACTGCTAATGCTTTCTTGGTTATTCAGGAAATTGACAGTTTTTGTAGCCTGTTTCTGACAATCCTTACTTCAGTCTGTGTTGATGTGTCGATGTTTTCATCTGGACGAACAAGTTGTAAATATAAGACAGGCCTAGTTTTGCATAATTATTATGTTGAAGAGCAAGTTCAATTGAGTCAAGATTAACATAATGGCATACTTTGCCACAGGGAACTCCTGCAAAGCAGTTGACATTTCATCTCCTGCAATCGGCATTCCTGTGCAACGTGTTACGCTGGACCACCTGTCGACGGCAGTTGCGAGTGAAGACAAACCTGTTGTATGTCGCACTTATGAATTATAAGTCGTGGAATCGTACAGATGCGATCGGCGTTGAATAGGCACAACATCCATCCGTCATGTGTCCATAATTGGAGTATATGCTGATGTGTATACCGCAGGTACTTCCAGATAACCGGTACGTCAGTGTGGTCATATGTTTTGTCTACTGGCGATCCTATTTTATGATAACCTACCTTTGTTATAGATAATGTTCACGTGATTGTGACTTTTAAGTGCTTTCGAACAAGAGGTTACATCTGCTCATTCTATTCATGAGCGTCCATCCATACGTAACAGCGCCGACGTAATGGGCCTGTTCGTTTAAATTGTGTGTACTAACCGTACACTGAGTATTGCACAGTTGCTGCTGCTGGCATACGTCTGTTGCATTGCAAGGACAGTGGGATTATCAGCCTTTCTGTTTGTGTTCTAATCTAGTCGAATTATTTTCATTTTGGTTTGTGTGTGGTTTACTTGAGCGGTCACCTGACATAAACATCAGATATCTTTCTATATAGGGCTGTAATTTCAAGTCTCTGACAGATTGAAATGAAATTATAAACTATCTTTATCGTTGCACCGTGCATTCTATGGTTTATATAATTAATACACCAACAAATGCACAAATATGTGCATTTGTTGGTGTATTAATTATATAAACTATAGAATGCACGGTGCAACGATAAAGATAGTTAGTGCCCAACAAGCAAAACTCGACAACAACTACAAGAACACCAAGCTAAAGTTATTAAAAACAAACGCAGCAATATGGTTTAACGAGATGTGCAAAATTAAACAACTGAAGCCGAATTACATCAACATCAAGATTAATGGGCACATGACAAGAGGACTACAATCAATGCAACCAGGTTCAGAATAAAAATATGTGCATTTTTTGGTGTATTAATTAAATTAAAGAAATTATAAACATTTATCCCTGCAGGTTTTTAATCGATTTGATTTGTTTTAGTTTGTTACCTAAATTACTTTTGACGCTTTCTTGTAGGTCCTGCCTAACTTCGACGAAATTCGATGTATGTGGCTTTATTGTCAACGTATCTCCCCATGACGCAACAGACCCTCCTGGGCCAGGATCTCCTCATTATCGAGGCTTCACGATCACACTGAAACACACCACACTCGGTAGGACTCCTTTGAACGAATTGTCAGCCCGAGGCAAAGACCTCTACCTGACAGACAACACACATCACTCACAAGAGACAAACATCCATGCCCCAGGCGGGATTAAAACCCGCAATCCCAACAAGCGAGCGACCGCAGACCCACGCCTCAGACCACGCAGCTACTGGGATCGGCTTTTTCATCGTGCAGTACCATATATTAGTTCAGCTTACTCCATTCCGTTTTGAACGCCACTTTACTGAAAGAGCTTGGTGAAATTTTTCTATGCTCCATCCTGTCCTGCGTCAGATTTTTACCAAAGTTAAAGTACGGTATGTACTTGTGTTCTGCGAATGTTATCTGGTATACGTTTCTTTAATTTTTGTCAGTTTTAAAGTTACCTTATATAAGAATCTGACTTTACAATGTACACTTTCGTATCCGTTGTCATACTGACGTGACTGCACACATTGTTTCTCTTACTCGAGCGTTACGCGTATCGTATGTGAGTTTAATGCACTGCCGTAGACTAGCAATACAACAGACAGATTTTGTACTTAAACAAGATACGGTTTTTAATTATGTGCGAGTGGACATTCGAAAAGAAAAATACGCAAAATTTCATCTTTTGTCTTCGCTGTGTAACAAAGAACTACTCTACCAGTGTCAATGACCTTTGATATTGGAGAGTTGCAGTGAAGTTTGTTTTCCCAATTTTGGTTAGAATCGGACAATAAAGGCTTAAAATTTGCACAAACAACTGCCTGCTTTGTTGCACACATGTCGGCCTTAACGTCCTACACATTTCTCGAGCGAAAATTTGAAAATGTTTGTAGAAAAGCATGAACCGCCCATTTTGATGCTGCGCTTTTCCCGCGAGTCTTGTGGTTTTAGAAATAATGAAACAAATGATAAAACACGCCAGAATATTTGCGTTGCGTGTGCTTGGTATTTCTGGTTGAATACAGTTTGTCTCAACCTTTTGCAAGAAGTAACACACTAAATTACAGTTCATTATCACTCGATACATAAAGTTCTATATATTATAAACCTTTTCCGATGTATGAATGTGTGTATGTATGTGTATATGTATGTATCTGTGTATGTGTATACATAAGCCATGCTTGTGTTATCATTCATGTTTCACTACACTTTTCGTATGTAGGCCTTGAGGGTCATGAATTGGACAGTCCTGCCTTTATTGGGCTTTGTTATACATTGTTTATATGGTGACTGGATGTATGTGAATCCTTTTTCGCGGTCTGTCTTACAACATGACGTCTGTAAATTGGAAACATTTAGATTGGCAATTATATTGCGCCCTTTTGTGGTGCATTTCTTGACAGTGGACACTATTAAGTGGTTTGCCTGTATGATGTCCCTCGGATGCAAGCTGGTGAGACCAGCAGATCTGTCCGTCTGTAGATGGCGGCAGGTTTTGTGTAGCAAGTGCATATTGGGTATTAACTGAAAGAAGGATATTAAGAAGAATATTTGGACCTACAAAGGATAGAGATGGTTCACGGATAATTAAAACAAATAATGAATTAAATAAATTAATTAGAAGTAAGAATATAATTAACTACATTTAGGCCCAAAGATTGAGGTGGTTTGGCCATGTACACCGAATGACAAATGACAGAATGGTGAAAAATTATGTGAGTGGAAAGCGATATCAATAGGATTAGCAGGATGACCAAAAAATAGATGGGAAAACGATATAAACGAAGATTTAAGAATTATGACACTAATTAATTGGACAGAATGCTTCTAGGATCGGATTAAATGGAAGGAGGCAATTGAGAAGGCCAAAACTCTGAAACAGTGAAGTTGTAGCGCCAGAAGAAGAAGAAGAAGAAGAAGAAGAAGAAGAAGAAGAAGAAGAAGGAGGCGGGGAAGAAGAAAAGGAGACAGAAGAAGAAGAGGAAGGAGGAGGAGGAGAGGAAGAAGAAGAAGAAGAGGAGGAGGAGGAAGAAGAAGAAGTAGTGCATAGTGGGTAATGGACTCTTGTGGTACTGTTGGTTGTCCAGAATTGTACTGACGTCACGTCATGAGTTCGGTTACCAAACCATCCTTTATGATCGTTTATGCAACTGCAATTGTACAGACTCATTTAGCAACCATTCATTGAATTCTTGTTTTACCCTCCCCGTTTAATAACAGTGTCATCATCTGAATTATCGCTCTGTTTCCTAAGCGTACCGGTGTGTAGTAAATGTGCCCTCGACTTGTTTTGAACCGTCTCTCTGTATAGGTCATGTTAGTCCCTGTGCTTAGTTGACTATCACGACATGGGTGGCATAAACGGGATAGAAGGTGTGACTTCACACATTGACCTCGATGTTGCAGTACTGGTCACCCTCACATTCTGGAAGAAGAGAAGCCGGTACACTTTGGACAGAAGACGGTGTGCACTGTGTCCCGCCTGGACGCTGTGGCGAAGTTAAAATTCTTTGCACCATTCGACAATCGAAGCCCGGTCATTTAGCCAGTTCGTGGCCTTGTGCTGTATTGTATTCCTATATTGTTCCAGTATGCTTAGGCCTAGTTTTGTCTGTAGACAATACGTTTGTCAAGACTTTTATAAAGTCTTTTTAATAGGCGTATTTTCTTTGCAGCTGCTTGTAACGTTAACCCTGTGGACTGATGTTTAGAAGGGACCCGGTTACGATACCGGCCAGGGTACAGGCTATCCTGACAATGTTTTCATCTACTTCCGCATCGTAGTCTGTTTATTTTGAGTGCAAGTAGTATCGCTGGACGGCCTAAGAAACAATCAGTCACGTCGGCAAGGTGTATTCCTTCACAGGTGCTTGTTTAATGCCTCGTATAGTCATTTACTTCGAGAGTAAGGAAGAACAGTTTTACTCTTTTGGATAGTCTATAGATGCCGTATTGTTTCTGACGAATTGTACATGACTGAAGATATATTTAAAATAAACATAATTAGTCTAACTTGTTATTTTATACCAACGTAAGGCATAAATGTTGAAACGGTATTTCACACATTTTGTGAACTGTTTGACCCAGAATTTTGATGCGTAATTTATGCCTGTCTGGGAAGCCCCTGTCTTTGAAATTGTTTATATTTCTAAAAATATTTCATACAGTTAAAGTAGACCTATACTTTCTGGTCGGTAATTGTCGAGTTATTTACCATACAAGGCGTGTTGCCAGTCTCAAATGTCACGTAACGCAAGAGACATTTGAATTATGTTGAAGCTGTTACAATTTGTATGCAGCTTCTGTACTCGTGTTCCACCTTGTTCGCCATGTTCTTTCTGTTGCTACAGCATAGCACAGGGACCAGATGATCTGATTACCCTTGTGATTACCATGAAACTTTACATTGAAAGCCACCTGAAGATGTCGCAGGAGCTGTCTGCGGGAGGAAGACACACTTGTGATCACTATCTGCTTATGTTATGACCCGACGTCTTACGTTCTTTGTTCTGCTGTTGTGGTGGACGCGTTCGGTGCATTATATATAGGCCAAGGTCTTCAAATGTGGCATACTGACCGAAGGATTTTTTTCAGTCCAGCGAAAACGCAAGTCTGAATTAACTTATCGTGCCTCAGAAAATGACATCGGTGGAATTGGAATTCAATGTGGCATACAAGCCTGCGGGTGGAATAATCGTCTAATAAAGTGACGCAAAAGCTTTTGTTCGGATTTTGGCGTGCTTCTATGTTGCACACCCTATGTCAGTTCTCTGAATCGTGTACTTTCTGGAGCTGGGGGTTTCAGTTATGGCTATCTGGGATCAGCGTTTTACAGCTCTCCGCGCTGCTTTCATTCGAAAGCTTTCGAATGGGCCACAACCGTCTCCTTTCAAGCCCTTAGTTACAGTGCGCCGCTGTAATACTTTTTAAACCGAAGCCATGCAGCCCTTGTAGTTCAACGTGTCATGCAATAGTTTCATTTTCATACTTCTACCATAAGGACGAGCGGGCGGAATCTGGGGACCTTGTAACAAAGTGATGCTTTTCCTCCTTCCCCCACTCCTCCTCCCTCCCCCCACTACTCCTGCACTTCACTTTTCTCTTTACGTTTTTCGTAGTCTCCTGGAACAGATTCCGTTTTGAGAAGCTGGTAAGTCAGCTGGTCAAGAATTTTTCCCTCGTCGTTCGAAAGTTAGAATTAATTACCTTATCAGATCAATCCGTGCATTGAATTTCTTGCCAGAGATGAATTCAGCTGATGTTACACAGTCATGTAATATTATTGTCACACATACATGATGGTCGCCGCAGTGGCCTTTTTCCTTCAGCCTCTTTAGTCCGCAGAGTTGATCAACCGAATACTGTGAGTGTTGGGAAGAGTAAATATTACATAAGTTTCTTCATCCTCCAGTTGCTTACGCTATTGAAGAGGCGAATATTCTCCTTTGCGCGAGTTCTGATACACTCTCAACCTGCGGTCTTGCCTGAAACCTTAAGTAACCATCGGCAGTATTGAGCGTTAGCTTGAGAGGCGTGTATCAGGAAAAGAATAAGACTCTTCAAATTGCTTGAAACATGTATAAGCAGTGGGTAAATTGTGCCATGTTTTGAGAGGGAAACAAGTGTTGGAAGGTCAGGAAAGAAATGTGGAGTTTCCTCGGAAAGGAATCAATTTATGGTATTGTTTACAGTTCATTACTGGTGTAACAGTATAAAGACAACTATTTAATTTTTCGCTCTCTCTTCTTCCATTGAGTAGACACTGTGAAGGTAGTGTCTGTTCTGACACCTTACCACCGAAACGCATGAAGCTGTTTCGACGAGATTTGATATTAGGGGTCGGCTATGTTTGGTGCTGTCAAGCGAATAACGTTTTGTTTCATTTCGACCACCCATAAATTTATTTTACATAAATATACAGTCAGAGTTATTGAGTTCCCAGAAGTGCATCGACGTATGGAAAATCGATACATAGCATACAGATGTTACCGTGAAGGTGTGAATTTTAATATCCAACATGTCTTGATGTTGTGAGTATTTGACGAATTTATATGACAGCAGTTTATGACTGGAGTATGATAATCATATTGCGATTTGCTGGCGTGCTGCAGAGCTGTGAACTTCTGCGTGGCGCCGACACAAAAGCTCTGTCTTCGCCTGTTGCAAGTCACATTAAGAACTGTAAGTATGTGCGTGTGTGGTGCTTGTGCGTGTGCGGGGAGATATAATGTGGCAGCGTCGACCAGTAGTTGCGTCAATCTAATGTTCATTGCAATTGCTATTAATTAGTTTGCTGCAGATTGCAACTTTGATAAGGGGTTTCTTTATGATTCGCTTGCTAATGCATATTTTCCCCGTAATGAAGGAGCGGAAGATTTGCCCCACCCTTTTCTTACAGTTTGTCATTTTGTCGCCGCCTCTATGTAAAAGTTCGCATCTATCCATGTCTTCGCTGGCCACAAAGTCATGCTGAAAGGTACGTGTGGGATTCACCCTGACGCTCTACAAAGCCTGACTGGTACTGTTGAAGTTCCGATTGCATGGAGTGTTATTTATCCTGCAGTAAGTAACCGCCGATCCCAGTGGCCGCGCGCTCTGTGGCGTGGCTCCGCTGCCGCTTGCTGGCTGGAATTGTGGGTTCGAATCCCGCCGGGGCATGGATGTTTGTCTCTTGTGTGTTGTCAGGTAGAGTCTCTGCGTCGGGCTGATCACTTAACCAGAGGAATCCCACCGAGTGTGGTGTGTCCAGTGAGTGTGATCGTGAAGCCTCTAAGGGGAAACCATGGACCGGAATGGAGTCGAAGCGCCACAGGATAAAAAAAGAGTGAGTTACATACTGGCTGTGCGGTGTTGAGGCTGGTGAGACTGCAAAACAGTTCCTTAGCGAGTCAAGAAATCGCCAAATTTTATGGCAGTCGGCGTTTCATTGCCGTATTCTCAAGAGCCCGCGGCTTGTCCACATCGTGGCCACATGTATTCAGTCCACACACTCAACATATTTCTCTGTACCCACTGTCTGCTGTCATGGACAATACCGAGGAACTGGGGATCGATTCCTGGCAGGGCAGGATGTTTCTCTCTTCCCTACTTGTCTATGACCCGCCAACCAGCCTTCCATCTGGTACGTAACGGGGTCTCTTCTCCCGGGGGTAAGGCTGCCGGGGTGTGAATCTGACTACTGACTTTCATCTCATTGCAAGGTTAAGAATGTGTGGAGCTGTACCTCTACACCCTATGCTCCTTTACAGCATGTTACGCACAAATACAGATTTGTCGGTGCTTTAGTAAGCAATGCTGTATTTGTACAGACATTTCTTTCAACTTGTTTTTACAGTTACGGATTTGTGAGTGTAATTTTTCTATCCAAGTCCATTTTTTGAGCTCAGGTACGCCTACTTGAAACTCGGATGTATTTACGTATAGAAGATACAAGTAACAATGAGCAATTATTTTATTGAATGTGTGTATGGAGAGGACGTCCCGAGCCTGCATGGAACCGATGTGATAACATCGTGGTGTGTAGTGTAACAATGAGGTGCAGTGGAATTAAATTTATATGCAAACTACTAGCATTTCGATTTGTACCTTGACCCTTACAGAGTGTCCGGCAGCTTGTTCTTTACCTTCTCAGTGCATTTTATTTCTGATCGTTTGATTTGAAATGTTTGTCTGTGAATCGCCTTCTCTGTTGGTGACTAATCACCGGTGAACAGTAACGTATATTTCGGCTTCTAATTTAATGCTACATAATGACATCATAAGTTTGTATTACGAATGTGTGGTCTGTGTGGCGTTCGAATGTGACTTGTTTGAATAATACGTATTTTGTTAAATTAGATGTCAAGGTGTTAACTGTTAATTTATCGTCAGCGGTCTAATAACTTGCCATCCACTCGTTTAACTGGATATATGTTGTCCACTACCAGAAATGAGAAGTGGCAAACCAGGCTTCTGAGAGTAGTAGTTTTGTCTGGAGTTTTTACTTAGGAACTGATCTTTTTTTGTGTAAGTAACATGCTTTGTGTGTTTGGTTGAGAACATCTGGAAGTATGGACGTGTATTGCATGTAGAAATATACTCGGATTATTCTTTATCACTGTGGAAACACTGTATTGTAGTGTAAGTGTACACTGAGTAAAGGTCTAGTTCTTGTTTTGACAAGGATGATTACGTTAATAACACGTCGGTCAGTTTTGTATGTAAAGGAGTGTGTGCTGACAGTGTCTGATTATCATGACTCGGAACAGTGATTAATATTGGACAAACCCAACGGTGTAACCCCATGGAGTGTTTTCACCACCACATCTTATTCCATGATATTTATCTCAATTTACATAGCTTTCATTTCGTGAACATATATTCGTACTTGAAAGTTTGGTACGGTCGTTAGGTGATATCGACTACAATTTGATCCGATATAGGGATGTAATGACGGATTATTTTCTCATCTTTGGGAGATTTCCAAGACCAGACAGATCAGAGTCTTGAGACATGAGATGCCTCACAAGTTACGTCACGCTTCCCTTGTATCGTGATATCGATGATTTACTGGCCCTATATTACAGAAGATGCATACTTATTGGATGTATCTGAAGGCACAGCAGAGGCCCGTCGCCGCTACATGCACGACTTGAGCCGCCAGATCTCATACACCGTGTATGTAACCACTTATTGTCGAGTGGACTGTCATTATTTGCAGGTAATCCTCTGTAAGGTTTCTTGATTTGGATTGTGGATAAGCGTGTACTATGGAAGCCCCAATTAGTTGAAATGATAGCCATTGCAGCAGCGTTGTATATTCAAGTCGTGCAAATTACAGGCTCTCAACAAATATTAAAGTTCCTGTCTGGTGTCCAAAAACTGAACTAATTAGCTTCTTGGAACCCAGTCCTTCGTGAGGAGCTGATTGTTCATTAGATCGTCAAGAAATTCCTTGCCTGTCTATAGAACCCGAACATTCACAACCGCGTTACAAAGAGCCTGTCACGCCCTCTCTCCAGAGTCTCATCAAGCTATTCCACACTATCTCACCCTAGTTCTTCAAGTTGCATTTTAAATATATTCTACCCTCTGTGCCTAGGTATTCTACCTGCTTTCTTCCCTTCAGGCTTCCGGCCAAAATTATGTATTTTTGTCATTCTTTCCATATGTGCTGTCCTCCCTACCTTTTCCGCCTTTATTATATAACGAGTTGTTCTTTCTTTCTTTCTTTCTTTCTTTCTTTCTTTCTTTCTTTCCTGGTTGACCGATAAGCACCAGCCCAACTCTCCGCCCGATGCTCTGCCAACGTTGCGCCGCACGCTGCTCGTCGGGGAGATTGAACAGTCGATGACGGTAGCTAGACAAACGATCGCAGTGAGAATAACCTTTAGAAAGTGTAATAAAAGTTGACTGGAGCGTCGGACCTGCCCTTTTCGGTCAGGCTGGAAAATATTTCTCTCTGTTTTTCCAGTAGCGTTGTGATGATGACTGTAAATAATGAGACACCTCACTGTGTAGTTTTCTTCACCGTCGTTAACTTTCTTCCTGAAACTGTACCTGCATGTTGTCATATAGCTTGCTGTTCGATGTATATTGTAGACTGCAGTAAGACATGACCGACTGCTGCAGCCCCATTTACTTCCCAGTTTGAATTCTGTATACGTCACTGGTCGGATAGCAAGGTGTATGCTGTCTTACGGGCGGCATCTTCTTTCCTCTGTGTTGTGAACTCGAATATGCGCAGTGTAGCAAGAAACGTGTCCTGTGATTCTATGGAGATCCTTTGGGATGCACATGAACTCGAAGTAACAATTTTTACCACGCACATGCTCTTAGGAGATTAGTAATATTTGCAGTCTGTAAGACTGGATGTATATTTTAAAGATATTACACTTTAAGTGGTGCGTTTTGTTGATGCGGGGGTAGGTTTTTATTGCTTTTACTGCTGTGGTCTAATGTTCGTGCTCTTGATGTCACCGTGATAACTGTAACACCTGATTTGACGTTAAAAATTCTCTGGATGCTGAGAAGAAACTCAAATTATTCGCGTACACAGAATAATTATTGGTTTGTGTAATGCCGACAAAGCGTGTTTGTAGTGGCGCATGTCAGAATGTTATGTAGATATTACACAGAGTGAAGGACAAGACGAATATTTTGTGTACAATGACAAGAGGGAAGTCTCAGTGGATTGGTCACATGTTGCATAGGAACTGCTTTCTAAAACACGTTATTGAAAGAACGATAGATGGAAGGATGGAGGGAAGACGAAGAAGAAGGCGTAAGCAGACCCTGGATGACCGTAAGGAAACGGGAGGATACTGAAACTGAAAGAAGAAGCACTAGCTCGCACTATGTGGAGATCTCGCTCTGGAAGATGCTATGGACCAGTCTGTAAGACAGACTACGGAATGAATGAATGAATGAATAAACGAATGATTGAATGATATGGAATTATTGTTTCGTGGAGTTAATACACTGTCAGTTTTACACCAAAGGTTGAGGAGTGTTTTTTTTTTTTCCTACACGGCTGAAACTGTTCGGGAGTGAAATCGTTGGTGAACGTCCATTTGGATTTATGAATATTATTGTCTTCTGGAATGTGACATCATCTGTTGTGGTAGACATTTCAGAGGAGCCTGCTAGCCCCATCATTAGATCAAATGACTGCCCAAATGATTTAACAGCAACGGGTTTCTCTGAAACTTCGGTACCGAAATTCATGGCGTCACTCGTAATATTTGCCACTGAGAACACGTCAGATCACGGACTCTGGTTGCGGTCATAACAGCTAATATACGGATGCATTACATTGCATGCGATCTGCGTTAGAGATAAAAATATACGTACTGTGTATCAGTGATCAGCCCCAATGAACAGGAGGTGACAAGATAGAGAAAAGCAATGGGTACAGAACTTTAGAGTTTGTAGGTGTTTTCAGCACCAAATACGGGATGACCATGTCAACGAGGATTAGTTGGAAGATCCATATAGATCTGAGGGCGAGGTAAGAAGTGCACATAAAAGTGCGGTTGGGACAGTCTCAGAGGAAGAGAACACTGTGTAGAAGTTCCACCGGATAAATTATACCGGTTTTATCCCTCCAGTACTACAATCTTTGTTGCGTCATAGATAGTTACATAAAAATTCTTATCTTAGAGTGGCTGTGTAAAGCATCAGAAGATGTTTCACCCTGTGTTTATCATCTTCAGGCGGTGAATGTTTAAGAATTTTTAAGAGCTCAGCGGGGTAGTTCAAATGATGCTCAGTATCATGTAATGCACAACTTATATTTTTCATCTTATTTGTTGAACGTTTTGGTATGATACTGTGATCATGTGTGAGACGGGATAGCTCAGTCGGTATAGCGACTCGTTACGGGCTGGACGGTCCGGGAATCGAATCCCGGTGCGGACGAGATTTTCCGCACCTGTCCAGACCGGTCCCGGGGCCCATCCAGCCTCGTATACAATGGGTACCGGGTCTTTACCGGGGGTAAAACGGCCGGGGCATGGCGTTGACCACCCACCCCATCTAGCGCCGAGGTTAAATAAAGAGTAGAGCTATACCTCTGCTCCCCCTCTGGGCCTTCATGATCTATACTAGGGTGAACTTTGCCTTTACCTTTACTGTGTTAATGTTGCATGTTCAGTGTGTGTTGTTTACTCGGTGTTTTTGTTTTCTTGTGGTGCAGGATGAGCGTTGAAAGGGAATGAGAGTATTAAGATTCTGATCTTAATTGAATATGGTGCCAAGGGGTGGAATGGATTAAACGTCCTCACGGCATAGTTAAATTACAACGTTCCGTAACAACAATAATGAACATTAAAAGTCCTCTGGGAAATGCTGCCGTGTCATTTGGCAAATAGTTACCTACGTTTCGGAGGAGCGTGTTGTGGGCCCGCTTCTTCCCTGTATAATGCAGCCAGTTTATCCACGCAGCTTGCTGTTCTTGTCCTACCATGAAGACTGAGATAGCAGGCCGCTTCGAAACGTAGATAACACATTGCGAAAATACGCGGCGTCATGTCCTTCATCAACGTCGCTACCAAAACCTCAGTCAAGCGCAGTAATTAAAATTCGGGTTCCATAACAGCAGAAGATTTTCCAACCTGACGGCTATAAATATTCCACGAGAGGTCCTGCGCCAAAAAAGCAGTCATGGTGATACGAATATGGGGCTTTTTTTTTGTTTGTTTGTTTGTTTCACTTCCCACGTTGCAGACATGCGGCCATACAAACACCATTTTGAAGCGTTGTTACCCCGTACTTATCACAAAGAACTCCTTCAGACGAAGTGGTTTGAAATGTTTGTAGACGCGAAAGAAGAGAGCGGG
>Ga0123357_10007648_pt1 | contig 13396 bp, 11 predicted proteins | sample TergutEmb28metaG_FD_89873 | JGI IMG/M metagenome (GOLD analysis project Ga0123357, IMG submission 89873) | Embiratermes neotenicus P4 segment gut microbial communities from Petit-Saut dam, French Guiana - Emb289 P4 | ecosystem: Host-associated > Arthropoda: Insects > Digestive system > Gut ...
CGGCGAATGAATGAGTTCGGCATACTGCATCTGATACCAGAAATTCCAAAAATGGATAACTAATCCCAAAAAGACGATAGCTCCCAATATCCACATGTTTTGTGAAGCCCATTCTGTTTTTGTTTTGCTCGACGACGCATACCTTTCGGCGCCTCTTGCCTTTCTGTTGATGAGCGTAATCCAAGTCCCGTAAACGATGTGGATTAGCGCTCCTGCCGCCAAAACCAGTGTTCCTGCAATAGCATACCAGTTCGCCCCTAATAATTTGCATATCCAATCATAAGCATCTGTTGAGAATAACAGCGTCAGATTCATTGATAAGTGAAATAATAAAAACAAGACAAGAAAAATACCGGAAATACTCATGATAAATTTCCTGCCGATAGAAGAATTTAATAGCCAATACATAAAATATTCTATATTATACAATTAATAAATACAAGGATAAATTTAAGACTACAAATGTACGTTAAAAATCTGAATTTCCAATTATTATAACGGATAATCCGGCGATTTTTTAGAAAAAATAAAGGAATAAAAAAAGAAAGTTGCAGCAATTTATTGACATTTCAATAATATAATGTAATTTTACAGAATTATTTTCATCACTCTTTTTTTAACAAATAAAAAATAAGTTATGTCAAAAGTTTATTTTACGGATATGCGTGCCAAAGCGGGGCATAATCTGTTGGACAAATTACTGATTCTGATTAAAAGAGCCGGTATTGAACGTATCGATTTTAAGGATAAGTTTACTGCGATTAAAATCCATTTCGGCGAACCCGGAAATTTGTCTTACATCCGGGCAAATTATGCGGCTAAATTGGTTCAGTTTTTGCTTGACAAACAGGCAAAGCCTTTTTTAACCGATTCAAACACATTGTATAAGGGAGGCAGGACAAATGCGATCGATCATATCAAAAGCGCATTTGAAAACGGATTCAATCCGTTAGCTGTTCCTTGCCCTGTGATTATCGGCGATGGTTTGAAAGCGATTGATTTCAGGGAAATACCGATTGATTTGCCTTATTGTAAAACTGCTAAAATCGGTTCGGCAATTGCCGACGCGGATATTATTATCTCTATGAATCATTTCAAAGGTCATGAACAAACCGGATTTGGCGGCGCTCTAAAAAATATTGGAATGGGCTCCGGTTCAAGACAAGGGAAGTTAGATATGCATTCCTCGTCTAAACCTATTATTGATGCAGAGATATGCACCGGGTGCGGGCAATGCGTAAAATATTGCGCTTCTCAGGCGGTTCAACTGAACAAAGACAAGAAAGCGGTCATCGATTATGACAAATGTGTTGGGTGCGGGCAATGCGTAGCTGTCTGTCAATACGATGCGGCTCAGCCGGTGTGGGATAACTCAACGGATATTTTGAACTATAAAATTGCCGAATACACTTTTGCCGTTCTGAAAGACAAACCGAATTTCCATATCAACTTCATCATGGACGTTTCTCCGAATTGCGACTGTTGGGGTTGCAACGATGCGGCGATTGTTCCGAATATCGGCATTGCCGCTTCTTTCGATCCGGTAGCTGTGGATAAAGCTTCGGCTGATTTGGTTACCGCTTCCGCCGCCAACATAAACACGGTATTGAATGTCAAGAAATACGGCGAATTGCAAAATATCGATAAATTCAAATTAGTCCATCCGGTAACCAATTGGGAAGACGGCTTGCGACACGGAGAAGAAATCGGTTTGGGAAGCATGAAATATGAACTGATAACCGTGTGAAAATTGTTGTCTAATTAGCATCCAGAGCTCCGGTAAGATTTCGCTGAAGTTCCCGCCTTGCAAAGAAAATACGACTTTTAACCGTTCCTAAGGGAAGCGCCAGCCTGTCTGAAATTTCGTTATATTTATATCCATCCAAGTGCATCGAAAAAGGCACTTTTAAATCATCATTTAAACTGTTGATAATAAAGTAAATTTCTTTTATTGTTATGCTCTCTTCCGGATTATCCCATTTTGAATCCTCCGGTACATTTAAGTTGTGCAAGTCGCCGGTCTGACCAACGAAAACTTGGCTGCGAAGCGCCTTCCGGTAATTGTTAATAAATATATTACGCATGATGGTAAGTACCCAACCTTTAAAATTAACGTTATCTACGTATTTTTCTTGGTTATCCAACACCCGAAGCGTAGTTTCCTGTAACAAATCTTCTGCATCATAGCGGTTGGCTGTAAGCAGCATAGCAAAACTATACATGTTCTTTTGAATACTTAAAATTTTTTCTTGAAACTGAATTGCAGTCATATATAAAGTTTATTTAATTACATAAAATAATAATGTCCATTTCAATGAACCAAAATTCCCAATTATTTGTTACTCTACTAAAGTGAATTATTCAATAACAAATATTCAATTTTATCCACTGTTTCCATTTACCTTAACAGTGTGTCAACTTTGAATCAAAATTATTTCATTTTTTGTGTATAATCAAGCTATAATGCGAGTATTTGGCTATGTTGTTTTTTTGTTTTTTTTAGAAATTACAAAAGAAACTTTACTTTTTATTGAAAAGAGATTATAGATAGCGGAAATTTCCGATTTTTAAAAAAATATTGATTGAATTTTACGAAATTTGTAAATGAAAACCGCTATCTTAATTATTCGTTACCGGCTAAAAAACCCGGATCTTCTATTTCGATTCACAACGAAAAATTATGGAGCAATTGTGAGCAAAAAATATATTTTATTTTTATCTTTGCAACAGGAAACACAATTCTTATGAATAACATGAAATCTATTTCCGCTCTGTTTTTAACAATTTTTTTATCTTTTTCCTGCAAATTAATAAGTGCAGAAGATAATCCGTTTATGGATATGGCGGGAAAGAAATACGCCGACTATTCATTGGATTTGTATTATAAATATCTGCATTTCGACACTATCAATCTCATCAAGAGGCAAAAAATGATGGAACAGATCAAAGAAACAGCCGTAAAAACAGGCAGTAAAACATGGGAATTGGAACTTAAATATGCCGAATTAGCAGCGTTCGACATCGAAAACAGAGGGAAGTCGAAGAATTATATTGAGAAAGAATTAAAAATGGCGCTTGATCTGTTGGAAGAAGCAAAGAAAAACAATATTTTGTACATGGAATTAAAAGTCAGATACGATATTATTGAAGACTACTGTCTGAAATTCAGGAATTACGAAAATGCCTCGCGACGGACGGCTGCAACTCATCTACGAAGCGCTGAATAAATATTATGCCGCCATTGGTAATACAAAGTTAAGCATGGCATATATGGATTCCACATTACGCGCAAAAGAGCAATTTGATGAACAATTCAACGCCATTCTGTTACACCGTTTGGATCAAAAAGAAGCGGTAAAACAGCAACAGGAATTGCATAGAGAAAAGGAAGTAAGAAAACACGTTCAAATCCGTCTGTTAATTACTTCCGCCGGATTTATTATTATATTCACCCTGTCGGTTTTATTGTTATTTTTTTATCGTAGAAATCGTGAAGCATACGGCGAGTTAGTGCGAAAATCACAGGAATGGGCGAATGTGCAACCTTTGCAGGAACAGGAAATGGATAATTCTTCTCCCGACAGGTTTGATTCATCAATAATGATAGATATTGAACGATTGATGCAGGAAGAAAAAGCGTTTCAAGATAACACGCTTTCTGTTGATACGCTTGCGAATCTGCTCGGATATAAAAGACACAATGTGTCGGAAGCAATAAACCGTTGTACAAATACTAATTTTCACGCTTTTATAAACGAATACCGTATTAAGGAAGCAATACGCCTGCTATCGGATAAAGAATTCAAAATATATACTCTTGATGACATCGCTCTTGCTATTGGATTCAAAGATAGAAAAAATTTTCATCGCGTCTTCAAAAAAATAACCGGCTTATCTCCGACGGAATTTAGAAAAAACGTAATTGACTGAAAAGGCTATAGTTGAGAATAGTGTTGTAAAATTCAATTTGTTAATTAACTACAATTCATTCTCAAATACTGTATTTGGCTGCCCGCTCCTAAAAAGCGGGCTTTTTTTAACCCAAAATTGGGTGCTTTAAAAACTGAACCGCTATATTTTATGTGCAAAGGGGTACGAATCCCCTGTTTTTTGCCACTTAGAACACTAAAATTATGCAAAGTCTACATTCATTAGCAATCCCTTTAAGTATGAAGCAAAAGTAGAAGACGTTCAAATTATGAATTTGGCAAATCTACATCTTCTTCTTCCTCCTCTTCCGGTTCAGGAGGATTTTGAGGTCCTTGCTTTCTAAAAATCAGGGCGCATAAAAAACCGCTGGCAGCTCCCGCTAAATGACCTTCCCAAGAAACCGAAGGGTCAACGATTTCCGCTATCGGGAACATGTTCCAAACAGTGCTTCCGTAGAGGAAAACGACCATCAAAGAAACAGCCATTAAAGGAATATACCTCCTGAAAATTCCGCTGAAAAACAGGAAAAAAGTCAATGAATAAATCAATCCGCTGGCGCCGATATGCCAGGAGTCACGACCGAAAATCCATGTGAAAAATCCCGACAAAATCCACAAAATCGGAAAAACGCCATATCCCAAATCCTTGTAAAAATAAAACAGACACCAGGATAAAACCAATAGCGGCACGCTATTCGAAAAAAGATGCCTGGCGTCGGCATGAATGAAAGGCGACGTAATAATACCCCACAGTCCATCGATTTTTCCGGGACGAATCCCCAATCGTACCCAGTCGGCTCCCCACGATTTCTCTACAAGTAATATTAACCACAACAGGATAATAAACAATGCAGGGAAAAACAGCGCATAGAGAAACCTCTTTTTTTCAAATTTCAAATTCATTCGTTTTTCCTTGAACTTTTACTGCAAATTTATGAAAATAAATAAAAAAACAGTAATTTATTTGTCTATTCTAAAAATATATAGTAATTTTCGTCTCTAAATAAATAAATGCAAAAGAAAATTCAGAATAAAATAATAAAGTATGGGCTATTTAAAATTTGATAAAACCCTGCTAATCAATTTAGAAGAATCATTGACGAGGGAAATGCTGCGCACCAATCGGGGAGGAGCTTACCATGCAACTACCATTGTCGATTGTAATACCCGTAAATATCACGGTTTGCTTGTTATGCCGGTTCCTGCGCTGGGCGAAGATAACCATGTGATTCTATCATCTCTCGATGAAACGGTTATCCAACATGAAGCCGAATTTAATTTAGGCGTTCACCAGTTCGATAATAATCATTTTAGTCCTAACGGACATAAGTACATCCGGTTATACGATTGCGACATTATGCCGCGAACGACTTACCGCGTAGGCGGAGTGATTTTGTCCAAAGAAAAAGTTTTTACAACTTATGATAACCGGATTATGATTAAATATACATTGCTTGACGCTCACTCAAAAACGACTTTACGGTTCAAACCGTTCCTCGCTTTCCGGAATGTGAATAACTTAACTTCAGCTAATCCGAGAGCCAGCCGGCATTACGATTTGGTGGAAAACGGCATAAAGACGCGGATGTATGATGGTTATCCCGATTTGTACATGCAATTCAGCAAACCCTGTAACTTTGTTTTTCAGCCCGACTGGTATAAGAACATTGAATATTCAAAAGAAATGGAACGCGGTTTTCCTTATAAAGAAGATTTGTATGTACCCGGATATTTCGAGTTGGAAATTAAAAAAGGAGAAACGATTTATTTTGCAGGAGGAGACACGCTGATCGACCCGTCGGTTTTGGAAGATAAATATGAAGAGGAGATACGAAGCCGGACGCCCCGCGCCAATTTTTACAATTGTTTGAAAAACGCCGCCCAACAATTTTATCATCGTCCTACCGAGAATGATGCGTATTTAATTGCCGGATATCCTTGGTTTAAAGTTCGCGCACGGGATTTGTTCGTCTCTTTGCCCGGATGCACCTTGTCTATTGATGATCCTGTGCGTTTTGAAAAAATTATGACTACCGCCGCTCCCGCCATTCAAAATTATATGAAAAACGGTTCGTGCGACAAAGTGATCAAAGAGATTGAAATGCCGGATGTTTTCCTTTGGGCAATCTGGGCTATGCAGCAATATTCAAAGTCGCAAGGTATTGCTCAATGCGGTGAAAAATACGGCGAATTGATTCAGGAAATTATTGATTACATTATAGATAACAAGCATCCCAATCTGATTTTGGAAAAAACCGGATTACTCTATTCCGACGGAAAAAACAAAGCGATTACGTGGATGAACGCATCTGTTGACGGAAAACCCATCGTTCCCCGCTCGGGTTATATTGTTGAATTTAATACTTTGTGGTACAATGCTTTGAAGTTTGCTTCCGAATTAGCCGGCGTGCAGGAAAACGCCGAACGGGTTAAACAATTGGACGCAATTGCCATCAAAGCAGGCGTTTCGTTTGTTGAAACTTTCGTTAACGGCTACGGCTATTTGTTTGACTTTATCGACGGAGCTTACGTCGATTGGAGCGTTCGTCCCAATATGCTGTTTGCTATTGCTTTGGACTATTCGCCGTTGAACCGGCAACAAAAAAGAGCCGTATTGAATATCATTACGAAAGAGTTGTTGACGCCGAAAGGAATCCGCTCGTTAAGTCCCAACAGCGAAGGATACCGTCCTTATTATGCCGGACCGCAAAAAGACCGCGATTTGGCTTATCATCAAGGAACTGCCTGGCCCTGGCTGCTGGGCTTCTACTTGGAGGCTTATCTGCGCCTGTACCAGCTAAGCGGAATCTCTTTCGTTGAACGCATGTTAATCGGATTAGACGACGAAATGAACCTGCATTGCATCGGAACATTATCGGAACTATACGACGGAAATCCTCCTTTCCAAAGCGGAGGAGCCATATCTTTCGCCATGAATGTGGCATCTATTTTGCGCATATTGAAATTATTGGAAAGTTATAACGAAGTAATAGACAATTCATAATTCATAATTTATAATTATCATAATATGAATGCATTGATGTTTGGATGGGAATTTCCGCCGCACATACTGGGAGGATTAGGAACCGCAAGTTTTGGTTTGACACGGGGAATGTCCAAGCAATCCGATATGGAGATCACATTTGTCATGCCTAAGCCTTGGGGCGATGAAGACCAGAGTTTTCTGCGTCTGATTGGCGCCCAGAATACGCCTGTTGTTTGGAGGGATGTTTCCTGGGATTATGTCAAGCATCGCATCGGTAATCGTATGGATCCTCAACTATATTATGATTTGAGAAATCATATTTACGCCGATTTCAGTTATTTTAATACTAACGATCTGGGTTGTATCGAATTTTCGGGACGTTATCCGGGTAACCTGCTCGAGGAGATAAATAACTATTCGATTGTAGCCGGCGTCATTGCAAGAACTGTCAATGCCGATATTATTCATTCTCACGACTGGCTCACCTATCCGGCAGGCATTCATGCAAAAACAATTACCGGACGACCGCTGGTTATTCACGTCCACGCAACCGATTTCGACCGGAGTCGGGGAAAAGTAAATCCACAAGTATATGGCATTGAAAAAGACGGTATGGATCATGCCGACCACATCATTACCGTAAGTAATCTGACGCGGAACACAGTCATCGAAAAATATCATCAAGACCCCAGAAAAGTAACCACCGTCCATAATGCAGTCGAGCCGTTAAGTCCTGAAATAGAAGCTATCGGATCGAAAAAAGGAACGAAGGATAAAGTTGTTACTTTTTTAGGACGAATCACCATGCAAAAAGGTCCTGAGTACTTTGTAGAAGCAGCCGCCCGTGTATTGAAAAAATCCAAAAACGTCCGTTTTGTCATGGCAGGCAGCGGCGACATGATGAACCAGATGATTCGTTTGGCTGCACAGCGGAACATTTCCGACAAGTTTCATTTCACAGGATTTATGAAAGGACGGCAAGTGTATGAAGTCCTCAAATCGAGCGACGTTTATGTCATGCCTTCGGTATCCGAGCCATTTGGCATTTCGCCGCTTGAAGCCATGCAATGCGGCGTTCCCACCATTATTTCCAAACAGTCGGGCTGTGCGGAAATTCTCAACAACGCAATCCAAACCGATTATTGGGATATTGAAGCGATGGCTGATGCAATGTATTCAATCATTACCTATCCGGGTATGTATGAATATTTGAAAGAAGAAGGGAAAAAAGAAGTCGATGCTATTACTTGGGAAGATGCGGGGGTGAAGGTTCGGGGGATTTATAATCAGGTATTGAATATGTTCGGTTTATCTAATAAATAAACGCTATCTTTGCAAAAATTTTTTAACCAGTATGTTTGATTGGACAAATATAAATCTTTGGACACAATTATTTGGATTGTATCCTATGCTTTTAGACCCACAAGGCAAAGAAAAAAAATATCTTATGCTAAATGGCGGAAGTAAGGATTTTTGCTTGCAAATGAACAATAACGACAGTCAAAATATTTATTTTTCAGATTCTTGGTCTGCCAATACGAAAAATTTCATAACAATTACAGAAGAAATAGTTTTTATATATAATTGGTACAATAATAAAAAAACAGAGCAATATCCGTTAAAGAACGTTGGCACGGGATTTTATAATTATCTATCGTCAAAATCATATAAAACGCAAGACGATGTAGTGCCTTTTATCATCAATGTTTTTAGAAGATTGAGAAATATGACAGGCAAAAAAGACCCTGTTGAAGCATTGAATTTGTTATTCAAACTTTTAATTAGCATAAACGAAGAACCCTTTGATACAAATTTGTGGGGAGTAAAAGACGTTCCCAGTTCTTCTGTCAATTTTGAATCTTTTGTCGATCAAATTAGAAAAGGAGTTAATAACATTAAGCCAAATCTTGATTTGATTTTACGGCATACTGCAGGGGCTTTATTCCAAGAGGCGCAGAAAGAAATTATTTATTTTGACAATCAAATGGATTTGTTTGATGGATTTTCAAGCAAGCTAAAAACCAAAAATAATAGCTATTCAAGCGTACATTATACGCCTCAGTATCTATCAAGAAGTATTGTGGAAAATTGTTTAAAACAATTAGATTTGAACAAAACAAAATTAAAAATTTTTGATCCGGCGTGTGGCTCATCCGAATTTTTAATAGAAACATTAAAACAATTACATAAACAAAATTATAAAGGTAGAATAAAAATTATCGGTTGGGATTCTTCCGAAAGCGCAGCTTGTACCTCCAATTTTTTATTAAAATACGAACAGCGAACACAATGGAAAAAGGGTCAATTAGAATTTGAAATTAAACAAGTTACAGATTCTTTAACTGAACATTGGGACAGTGATTATGACTTGATACTTATGAATCCCCCATACATTTCGTGGGAATTATTAACCGATAAAAATAGCAAAGATGCAATAATGGAAACATTGGGTTCTGCATTTAAAACAGGAAAGCCCAATCAGGCAAGTGCATTCTTTTATAAAGCAGCAAAATCGTTAAGCCCGAATGGCGTTCTTGGTTGCATTATTCCAACTTCCATATTGACTTCCGATTCTTATAGCAAAATCAGAAATGAAATAAACGAAGAATTTACAATTAACTTATTGGCAAAACTTGGAAATTATGTCTTTGAAAGTGCGCTGACGGATGTTAGTTTCTTTGTTGGTAAAAAAAATAAATCTGATATTTTGCCCGAACTGATTTGGACTAAAAACGAAAAAGGTGTCGCACAAGACGTTTTGTGTGATTTGAGAAAAAAAGAATTTAGCAATTCGCCTGCTATTGAAAATAAAAGTTACAGTATTTACATGCCTTCTCAATTTCCTATCATAATTGATAGTTGGAAAGTAATTTCTTCAAAAGAAGAAAAATTTTTGAAAGACAGTTTACTATATGAAATTGAGAAAAAACTTGTAAAAGTTTCAGATGTTTTTAATGTAAAACAAGGGATTAGAACTGGTAATAATAACGTATTCATTATTTCAATAGAGGAATACGAATCTTTGCCAAATAGTGAAAAACAATATTATAGGAAAACAGTAAATAATGATGCCATAAAAAATGGTGTTTTTACATTAACTAATTATGTTTGGTATCCTTATGATTCCAAAGGAATCGTTTTTAATAATGAAACAGAATTTCAGCAATCAGCCCCTGTTTCTTATAAGAGAATGAGTCAATTTAAAGATAAGTTATCAAACGACAGAGCAAGAAAAGATATAAACACTTGGTGGCATTTAAGCGAGCATAGGGCATGGTTGCGAGATAAAGATAAGCGGCTTTATTCCACTGAATTTGGAAAATCAGATTCATTTGCTTTTGATAAAGAAGGTAATTTCGTTGTAGAACGAGGGTGTGCCTGGATACCTAAAAAGACAATTACAATGGATGATTATTATCTCTATTTAGCCGTTTTTTCAAGTAATATTTTTGATTTTCTGTTGTCTATTTACTCGAAACCTATTATGTCTGGTTATTATTTAGGAAAAGTATATGCCCAAGATATACCTATTCCTAATATTTCTTTACCTGAAATAAAAAATTTATATTCCTATCAACGACTTGTAGAATTAGGAAAAGCACTTGCAGATGGTAACTCGTATGTGAAATATGCAATAGACGATGCTCTCGAAGATTTTTATCCAAAAATTAATTGATTATGAATCCTGAAAAATTAATTGGTTTATTGAATGAATGTTGTAAGAAAACAATAAGTAAAGAGTTTAAATTGAACAAAAAATATATTCAAAATAATAAACGCTACTTTGTGTTGGATGGCACATCTTCTGCAATTAACCGATTGGGTACTTCGTCAGAAGAAGTAAAAGTATTGCGTTGGTTTAAAGTTTTTTGGTTGTATTTTGCGATAGCGTTTGAAGCCATAAATAAAAAAAAAGGGAGAAAAACAATTACTGAAACAACAATTAAAATTTCTTTATCTGTTTTTCAAGGTAAAGATGGTGATAATGAAAAATATCAATTATTCCGTGCAGAATGGGATGATTATAATGATCCCAACGCAAGCCACGCTCAACCGCATTGGCATATAACTTCGAGTCAAGCAATAGAAAATTCAATAAACAAATACACCGAAACATTTGAACAACAAGATTTTATTAACTTATTAGAAAGTGAAAAACAAAAAGTATTTGATGTTACGAAAATTCATTTTGCAATGAATGGTAATTGGCATAATGAAAATTCTCACATTAATAAAATTGAAAATGAGCAACAAATTGTAAATTGGGTACAGGGAGTGTTACATCATTTAAGAACTGAATTAAACAGTTGTTAACAAAAATGGAAACATATTATACTATTTGCAACTCAGTTTATTATAATAAATTACATATAAAATGAAAAAAGCAGTAACTTTCGGCGAAATCATGCTCCGCTTAGCAACTCCTGATTATCAACGTTTTATCCAATCCAACCAACTGAATGCTACTTTCGGGGGGGGAGAAGCCAATGTGGCTGTTTCCCTGTCCAACTATGGTATCCCGACCGAGTTTGTTACCCGTTTGCCAAAGAATGATATTGCCGAATGGTGCATTTCCGATTTGCGGAAATACAATGTCGGAACGCGGCATATTGTTCGCGGAGGAGACCGTATAGGCATTTATTTTCTGGAAACCGGCGCTGTCGCCCGGGCATCTAAAGTGATTTACGACCGCGCTTATTCGGCAATCGCCCAGATCCAGCCGGGAACGATTGATTGGAAAACAATATTCCAAGATGCACAATGGTTTCATTGGACAGGAATCACGCCTGCAATTTCGCAGGGAGCCGCCGATGCTTGTCTGGAAGCCATCCGGATAGCTAACGAGTTGGGCATAACCGTTTCCTGCGATTTGAATTACCGTAAAAATCTTTGGAAATACGGAAAAACAGCTCCCGAAGTTATGCCTGCTTTGGTCGAAGGTTGCGACGTTATCTTAGGGAATGAAGAAGATGCGGAAAAAATATTCGGCATTCACCCCGAAGGATTTGACGTGGCGCAAACCGGCGGCGAAGTAAACGCGCTGGTGTTTGAGTCTGTTTGCAAACAGTTGATGAACCGGTTTCCGCGAGCGAAAAAAGTTATCATTACCTTGCGCGGTTCAATCAACGCCAATCACAACACTTGGGGCGGTTGCCTGTATGCCGGCGGAAAACTATATCAATCGCAACGTTACGACATTACGCATATCGTTGACCGCGTTGGCGGCGGCGATTCGTTCATGGGCGGCTTGATTTACGGATTAATCAGTTTCCCCGAAGACAACCAGCGGGCGCTGGAATTTGCCGTAGCAGCTTCAGCCTTAAAACACACCATTTATGGCGATTTCAATTTGGCGACCGTTGCCGAAGTGGAACAACTGATGAAAGGAGATGGATCCGGCAGAGTCAGCAGATAATTGAGAGTTGAGAGTTGAAAGTTGAGAGTTGAAAAATAGTAAATGGTAAATAGTAAATGGTAAATGGTAAATAATTATGGCAAAATACAATAAAATCCAAACACTCGAAGCAATGCGCGCTACCGGCATGGTTCCGGTATTTTATCATTCCGATATCGAAACGGCGAAAAATATAGTGAAAGCCTGTTATCTCGGCGGCGTAAAAGTTTTTGAGTTTACCAATCGCGGCGAATTTGCCCACGAAGTTTTCGGAGAACTGAATAAGTTTGTAGCAAAAGAATGCCCCGGATTGATTTTGGGCGCCGGTTCGATCGTTGATGCTCCAACAGCTTCTCTATACATCCAGTTGGGAGCGAACTTTATTGTCGGACCTTTATTCAATCCCGACATTGCTAAAGTTGCCAACCGCCGGTCGGTGCCTTACATGCCGGGCTGCGGTTCGGTTTCGGAAGTAGGATTTGCGCAAGAAGCCGGTTGCGATTTGTGCAAAATATTCCCCGGCGACGTTTTGGGACCTGCATTCATCAAAGGACTAAAAGCGCCGATGCCATGGTCGTTATTGATGGTAACAGGCGGAGTAAAACCCGAAGAAGCAAATCTGAAAGCATGGTTCGATGCCGGCGCAACTTGCGTGGGAATGGGTTCCAATCTTTTCCCGAAAGAAGCGATAGCCGCTAAAGAGTGGGGAAAGATTACCGAATTATGTAAGAACGCGTTGACAATTATTGAAGGGGTGAGATAAGAGGAGTGCGACCTGTTAGATATACAGTAAAAACATCATAAAAAATAATAATTCATCCTAATGTTTATCTAAATTAAACTTTATTGATTATCTTTGTGGTCGAATTTTAACGCATCTAAAAGCGGAATGATAATAAAAATAGACATTCAGATGTATAATTATTAATAAACTACAGAAAAAAATGACAAACAATCAAAAATTAAAACAGTGGGTAAAGGAATGGGCAGATTGGTGCCAGCCTGAAAATGTATATTGGTGCGACGGCTCGGATGCCGAAAACCAACGTCTCCTCGACGAAATGGTTAAGAGTGGAATGGGTGTTA
>Ga0123357_10007649_pt1 | contig 13395 bp, 11 predicted proteins | sample TergutEmb28metaG_FD_89873 | JGI IMG/M metagenome (GOLD analysis project Ga0123357, IMG submission 89873) | Embiratermes neotenicus P4 segment gut microbial communities from Petit-Saut dam, French Guiana - Emb289 P4 | ecosystem: Host-associated > Arthropoda: Insects > Digestive system > Gut ...
AACAAACTGCATTTTGAAGAGGAAAAAACGGAGAGTATATACCATGTTTAAAATTTTCAGTACCTATATTTGTTGAATAAATATATAAAATGCAACATTTAGAGGTTAGCGGTGTGGTATGACCACTATAGTCATCATTAGGCGTCAAAGGTTAAGTAAGTATGAGATGATGCCATGTTGAAGATTACAGTCTTTTGAGAAATGGCACTGTATATTCTGCCAAACTATGTGGTATCAGATCAGATCTCAGAAGACCTTGGTCTTAATATCCGTCACAGTGTGAAGCAGAGATCGCATATAGTGACTTCTTGTTTATAGGATAAAAAGTGTATTGGGCTGTTTGCCTACTATTCCTTATTCCTGCACCCAGTCTGCTTTTATGTAATTTGTCATATTTTAGAAAATTGAGTTTGTTGCTGTTTTTGTGTAATATTTGTATTTGTATGTTTGTTCTTACTTGTGACAGACTTAGGAGGTGGATCGTCTCAGCATGAAGCGTCCCATTTGGAATGCCACAAGTGTAGTAAAGCCTTGCTTGCAGGTGATGTGGCTGTGTTTGCAGAAAGAGCTAGCAAAGAAACAGCTTGGCATCCTCAGTGTTTTGTGTGCAGCACTTGTGAGGTAAGTGCTTTAGGTGGCTGGCCATTGTACGATTGAAACTTACCAAAACCAATCATGAGAAGTGGAAGAATATGAAAGTTGACTTTTCACGTAGGACAAGTGTTGACTGTTGTGCCTGTAACAGATGCAAACAGGCACTTGGACTGGTCTCACATGTTCTCTGTGACTGAGGCACTGGCAGCATTAAGATTCAGGTACCTGGGCCTTCATGTCATGAAGCCAGGTGACTTTGCCAACATCTCCACCAGCTAAGACTGCCAACTGTTACGCAGCGGGTTGCAGAAAGCTTGCAAACAGTCAAGGTGCAAAGGTTGCTCCTCTGCCCACCCTTATGTATTGTGTTGTTTTCTAGCTTAGCACACCATTGTGAAGTCTAGACAACTTATTAGAAGTTAGGAACAGAGTTTGGTTGCATTAGGTAAATAGTTAAAGAAGGCAGGAGTGTGTGGAGACAGATTTGCTTAGTGAGTTTAGTTTAAAACAGTAGTGGATGATGTCAGTAATATACATGTGTTTTTGGAGTGTATTGAGTGTTGTAAAGGATGATTGGCAGGATCAGGAGAATTTTCTGGTGTATAAAGCATCCAGACCAGTTCTGGCATCCATTCAGCCTCTTCATTGGATACTAGTGGCTGTAATGGGCCCATGTGAACCAAAGTTAAATGTTCCCAATACATTTGAAAATACACACCTCCTGTATTAAATACCAATCCAGAGTGCTTCACTCACTGGCAGCACATTTGATATGTACCTGATTTGAATCTCTGTTACGACCTTCAGATATCCTAATATTGTGTTAAAATTTTACTCAGTCCTTTGGGATGAATGCTGGGAAACAGGCGTTACTGCTTTGTCTCTGGCCTTTTTAGTCCATTCTACATAATTATACGTAGTGTCATTCAGGGCTGTATTGTGTGAAAGGCATATGCTTTGATACACATATATGTGTTGGCCAAAATGTCTCTGTTCACTATTGGACAACAAGAATTTAAAGTCTATTTCTTCATACAGTGGGTAATCAGAATTTGAATGAAATAAAAGTACATTGTGTGCTCACTTTTGGTTTTGTTCTCAGAATTTTCCTTGATTAGTCTTATAATATAGTGTTTTATTTGTTATGTAGGAATTGCTAGTGGATTTGATTTACTTCTACCATAATGGTGAAGTTTACTGTGGTCGACATTATACGCAGCTGCTGGACATCCCTCGGTGCTTTGCTTGTGATGAAGTATGTATTGTTAATTTTATTACTGATGGGAATGTATGGCAAGTGTACCCACATAAAGAGACGTGAACATAGAATTATAAATTTAAGTGAAGTACAACAAAGTGGATAGTAAACTTCTATGAAGGAAAAAAATAAGTTCTTTTTGCAACCAGATTATGTGAGAAAAATTTGGGGTTAATGATGTCATATCTTTGGACTGTAAGGCAAATGCAGATTTTAGGCTGGGGGGTTTTTACCTTTTCCCAGGAGAAAAGTTTGACTCATCTTATGGGAGGAGTATTTCTTGTGAAGCTCACTAGCATGTATGTGCTATAAGATGTTTTGTTGTTGTTTCTTTTGCTGTTTGTTTGTTTACCACCTCTGTGCAAGTTATTTACAATTGTATACCTGCAACAAACCATGACTGGGGTATGTTGCAGGTGTTCTGTCGTTCAATTTATGGTTCATGTAATGTTACTTCCTGTGCTGAATATTTTATACTTTTACATTAGTACTCAACGAAGTATGTGTGCATTGCTGAATATGGCTGTTTTCCTTAGGTCCCAAATTTTGTGCTTTACTGTTATGTTAGTCAGGTATTTTCTGGATGATTTTGAGATGGTTCCAGAGTGCCCATTATTACTGGTATCACTTTTGTTTTTACATTCCACATGTGCTGTATCCTGGTGTAATATATTTTAGAAGCTTCTTGGCTTCTTTCTTAATCGCATTTCTGTCTCCTGAAGTTACATCATCTATTAACATACGTGTTCCTTTTTCATCGTCATGAATTATGATGCCAGTTTATTGTTAGGAATGGTTTTGTCAGTTTGCACTTGTTGACTCCATGATACGGTTACCTTACCTGCATGATTTTTTTCTGCTAATTTTGGTACATGCTTTTATCAATGTTTGTTTTCTAATTTTTCCCCCATTTCCTTGCATATGTTAAAGTGTAGTTGTGCACACACCCTGTCATATCTCTTTATGCATTGTTCTTTCACCATAGTTGGGCAGGCTGATATAATGCTTTGAGAGTTGTTGATACAGTGCTGCATTTGCCGTCTCATATTTTTTTTGTATGATGATGTTTTTGTTATTGAATGTTGCTGGCAGTGTAGTGGTATTTACCTTCTTAGTGATGAGCCTTTATGTGGCTGTATGGGGGATGTGTGTATAGTCTTTGAATTGTAAACCTAACAGCAGAAGTGTTCCGTGTTCAGGGGAAGGGAATCTGTATCTGTAATAGCAATGTGGTAATACTGTGGTGTTGCATGGCATATCAAACCAAAAATATGAAGAAGCCATGGGTGCTGAGGGTCTCATTCTGGTGGCAAGTGAATGTACAAAAATTGATACTGTATTTGTTTATAGCCGTGACTTTATGTACATTCTTTTATTCTGATTTTAAAATTAGTTGCAGTCTTTTTTGCCATGCAGATTTTAAACAATCACATTCTGTCATTTTTAACCTATTTATTGCTTGTATAATTTACATTCATTATGTTGGCAAGGATATATTCCTACTCTGTGCCGGCTATAGAAAGTACACCTGAAGTTCATCCCTGTGGGAGTGGGTTGGGTTGTTGTATTTGGGGGTGGGGTTCTAGAGGAGTGATGTGGTGGGAGCAACAGACAATTCTGCACTTACACACAGACTGAAAACTTAAAGCATTTCAAGTAGTGTGTAATTAGTATGTGCAGTGTGTGAAGACTCTCAGGATGGGTAATAGCAACTTGTCATTAATCTTGAAATCTTCCACATGCTTATCATATCTTGATGGGGGAGTGCTGACACAGTGAGAGGTAGGGTTATCAGTTCTCTGTGATAACCTGACTCATTTTAATAGCTATAAGATTTTTTTGTGCAGTGCACTGGAGATTACTGCCATCAGTTGTGACTGCTTATGTATTAATAGGGTTTTTAAAAGCCATGTCCAGTTTGTTCTAGTAGCAAAAATGACATCTTCTAGTATGCTACATGCCTAATAGAAGAAATTGTTAATTTATATGCCTGTTTCAAATCCCACTTGGTATTCCTATACAGTGGATTAATCATTTTAAATTCTAGGCCAGAAATGAATGAGTTAAAAATTTAAAGAGTTTTGCTTGAAATAGAAATGAGATCTGACCAATGTGGAAACCTTCTCTGTAATTTTGTAATTCTGTAAGATATTGTTATATTTTTGTTTACAGTTGATCTTTGTGAAAGAGTATACTTGTGCTGAAGGAAAGGCATTTCACTTCAGACATTTCTGTTGCTATGAATGTGATATACCACTTGGTGGGAAACAGTACATTCCCAAGGATGACCAGCCTGTGTGCCTTGAATGTTTCGAGGACAAGTATGGCAAGGTGAGAGATGGGAGTTATTTGAATTTGTGTGCAAACAGGTTAAAATAGTGGCAATGTGTGTGTGACTCACATTGACTTGTTTTCTTGATTTTCAGGTTTTTGAAGAAATTTGCTCATTATTATTTAGTTCTTTTGTATTGTGTTTGAAAACTGTGAATTTGCATAGTTAACTTTGTAACTAGGTATCCAAATTTTTCTGTGAATTTGTTTCCCTCATGCAGCAACAAATTCAAGTCGTTTCAGTTTCATGTAATTTTCTGCTTATTAGCCGTAAGTCATGTATGATGTGTTGTTACTTTCACAACACACAGAAATTACATATATTATTTTACACTTACCCTATAAATTCTGTCACTGATATTGATGTCTCATAATTACATGAGAGTAACACCATTTTTACCCAGTCTTTGATATCTTCTGATTTATTGTGCTGGTTGAGCAAAGCCATGAAGACCAGGCACAAGAAGTTTGGTCACCTGATTTTGTACTTATGCTACAGTTTGAAGTGCTTTTTGCTATAAAGAGTAATCATATTTTAAATTGCCCCTCATTACCATCAGCATTGGATTTTGAAAGTCTTTAAAAACCCTCTGTGTTGCATAAATATATTGTCATTCCATTATTTTACTTACACAAATTATTTGTAGGTTAATTGCCTGGTTTGTACTATAAAATTTGATATTTCATCTATAAACCCCTGATCTGGTAATGAATATCAAAAGGAAAATTTGAGGTGAGTGAGGCACATGATCAGAAAAAATAAGAATATTTTTTAAGCTCAGCCAGAAAGTACAGAGGGAAAGTGGGTGGCCTGATTGGCATGCTTAGTGGATTTAGACAGTGATTAACAAGAGCTGTAAGTGAAGCAATCAGGTAAATGGCAAATGTTGAGAGTAGTGGACGTCTGTTGTGAAGGATGTTATAAGTTCTTAGAGGACTGTAGAGCTAAGGGCTAATATTTTGTTGAAGAAATGGTTATTGAATTTTCATTGTGTTACAAATTATCATTCTGCTTCAAGTCGTGCACATTTTGTGATCAACATAGCTCATGTCTTCCTTTCAGAAATCATTGCTGTCACTAGTAATGTTTGTCCCAGGTGCTCCTATGTATTTATCACCTGCAGTAACTAAAGTAAAATATGGAAACAGTAAGGAATCTGCAAAATGTCTTTAGTTGAAAATTTTGAATGTAAATGAACAACATAGTACAAGGTAACAGAGAGTCAGTACAACATTTACAGTAATGAAAGCTCCTGTCATGGAAATTAGCATGTCAGAGTGCTCATTCAGATGCCTGGAAGTGGGAAGTTCCTGCAGATTGGCAGGGGTGTACAGAGTCATTTACATACATGAGATGGATTTTTTTTTACAACCATTTGTGTTTGAAGCATATGAAATCAACTACAGTGCTGCGCCCATTTAAATAAGTTTTTTTATTTTTATTTTTATTTGTTTGTAAATATGCTTTTGTTTGAAATCCATCAGTTTTTAATTAGCTCATATGTTTTTTGCAAAATATTAATTGTACTTCATATAGTTTGTTGTGTGTTGAGTATTAAATATTCAGGTGGCTCCACAAAAAAAATTGTGTTTTAAAAAACTGCCCTGAACTTGATTAATATTTTGCACTTTTATGAAAAGTTTTACTTTCTCCATTCAGGGTCCGTAGGTTTATTCATATATGTAGCTTGAATGTATAAACTTCTGGGTTCTGTGTTGAGTGAGAGGTGTTGATTATGATTGCACATTAGATATTATTAGCTTTGGCAGACATTGAACTAACCTGCATAGGAAGTCACACTGGATTTTCAGGCTGAAGACCCATAACAGTGGTATATGCTTCAGTTACTACTAATACTAAATGATAATATGTCATCTTTATGCCCATCTGTACATTCTTCTTCGCCATCAGATTCACATTTAAAATTACTACAAATTGAGGTGTAGAATCTGTTAGTTATTAAACTGTACAGGAAGATTATAGAGCCAAGATTATGTAGATACAACACAATTGCTTAAGATGGCAGTATAAATCTAATATGATACATCTGCCAGTTTAGATTCCTCTGTGCGACTACTTTCTGAAGGTAAAGGTGAAATACAGTGCAAGTGGAAGGAAACACATGCAGTTAACACAACAGTCATAGCAGCATAAATTTATTTAAATAAATGTGCGCTCAAGCACACTTGTGTCACATTCCTTTGATACATGTGTAAGCTGTTTAGAGACTGGTATTGATAACATTAAACATCTTTCCGTGGAAACTAATTGACATATGTTTAAACCTTGTGCAATGGAAGATATTAAACATGCCTGCACTTTTCCTCATTTCATGCTGCCCTTGGTAGCTCGTGTGTATAAACAGCATGTGATGCCGGGAACCTGGTCAGAGGTAGGTATCAATCATAAGGACAGGAATATGTCTGTCTGGTTTCATCTTGCACCCTTATTCCCTCATATTCATTGATCTCACAGCTTATTACTAAATAATTCAGAAATTATCTAGTTTTTGTCAATGCGAACATTAGTACACTGTGTACTTAGAACATATACTCGTTTCAGAAATGCCACACCTGTAAACTGAAGATAGCAGCTGGAAGTCAGCGTGTGGGATGGAAGGATTTGAGCTGGCATGTGTCACCTGACTGTTTCTGCTGTTTTCAGTGCTCCAAATCATTGCTAGGTGGCAAGTTCGTGGTAAAAAATGAGCAGCCATTTTGCAGCAAGGAGTGCTTCCAAGATGCCACACAGATATAAAATGCAAACAGTGATACTTTAAAAATTTTAAATATATACATACACAACAGAAATGAGTTGTATGTACATTTTTGTTATATATGTATATAGTCATACATTACTGTGTGCAGCAACTAGGTTTTGAGTATATGCTGCTATAAAATTACTTTGTACCAACTGTTTTATTACAAAAGGAAATTCGTGATTTTGCTGCACTGTGCTGTTTTATGAGAGGTTAAACATATATTAAATTGTTTATTTATATGGTACCATTAAGAATATATTATGAGAAACTGTCAATAAAAAGTGACCTTTTACTGTTTTAATCATGTATTTTATGGTTCAGTACAAGAACACACATTCCATTAGTATAACAATATATATTTTTTATATGAATCAAAGCTTTTGTATTCAGTTTGTATGACAGAGGAAGCTTTGTTTAAATAAATCATGGTTTTAATATCCATGGCAAGGTCTTATATATTTTGTTCCTCTTTATGAACTTTTACCCCATCACTCTTTTTGTAACTTAAATAATGTTTGTATGACTATTGTTATTTGCAAAATTTATGTTTTAACCCTTCTTTAGTATTATTCTTCCCAACATCTGTAGTGCCTCCTCGAAAAAAAAAACTATTGTATAGTTTTTTTTTTTTTTTGTCAGATTTTCAATAGTATCTTTTGTAGAAACTGTTAATATGGGAATGTCAGGTTCGTATTCCGTGAAACCAGTAACATTAGAGTTTTTGTTAAGTTTATATTTTATTTTATTGGCACATCATCTTGTATGTCTGTCACCAAGAATCACTATTGTGTGTTTTTCCCTTCCACTATTAATATTATACAGTGTAAATCAGACATTATCACCATCATTTGAATTTAAACCCTTCTTATTTAGCCCTACACCACCCTATCATTTGCATTAGCATTTTCCGTAGATAACATTTCAACACTATCATTCATGATGAATAGTGTTTTGATAACTGTTCATTATGTTTATGGGAGAATAATTCCTTGTCATACCATTAAGCATATTTTTTGATGGATTTTTCCTAAGCCAGAATGCAACTTCCTCTCAATTCTATTGGGTTACAATCTATTGCTCCACGTAGGTTACCTGTATCTTGAAAGCGACTGTTCATTATTATAGTTGATTTCTCGGAACTTTCAACCACTCTTGTATCTTCCATGCTGTGACTTACGGGTATATGGCTCTACCTCCTGGTTTGATTTGAGGATTGTTTTCATTCTTCTTGTATGTGAAACCTTGTATTCTTTCTTTTGGGTGATTCCCCAGCATTTGAATTTTATGTACCGACATCATGGAACAGTGTGTTCCGAAACGCCGCCATATAAAATTCAGATGCCGGGGAATCCCCCCCACAAGAAAGCATACAACATTCAGAACATGGTATCAAAAACTGTACCTGCAGCCTCTGGTACAGGTCATACTACTTGTAGCAGTACAAGTAGTATGACCTGTACCAGAGGCTGCGGGTACAGTTTTTGATACTCCTGATGATGGGTGCTGTGACACCCGAAACATGTAGAGTAATTTTGCAGTGAATAAATACCTGCATACTGTTGCATCTGTTGGATTTTTATTCACATTGAATTATGATGCACAGAACCACGGGCGGAAAATTGAAATTGTCTCGTCAACTAAATGGTTTGGTACCCTTAACTGTTTACCATCAAAATGTAAGATGTTTGAGAGGGAAAGCCAATGAATTGTTAAGTCAGTCATATTTAACTTACCCACATATACTGTATCTGTCAGAGCATCATATGAACCACTTAGAATTACAGCAGACATTTTTTAACAATCATAAATTAGGAGTCAGTTACAGTAGAACTTTATCTGAAAAGGGAGGAGTATGCATATTTGTGCAAGAAAGTTTAAGGTACGTAAGAATTGACCTAGAAAGTATTGTAAGGATAAACACTTTTAAGTATGTGCCATCAAGATTCATTTCGGTGCTAAAAGTGCATGCATAATTGCTATATACAGAGCCCCATCAGGTAATTTTGATCTCTTTATCTCAAAATTAGACACAATCCTTAGGAAATTGTGTACTGTTACCACTGAATACATTATTTATGGTGACATAAATATGGATTATTTAGTTGACAATGATAGAAAAAGTAGATTAGACGCTCTGCTTAAAACCTGTAATTTAACAAGTGTAGTTAACTTCCCAACTCGTACTCAAAAACATTCCGCCACAGCTTTCGACAATATTTTTATTGACATTTCTAAAATTAGGAATTATTCTATATGTTCAATAATCAATGGGCTGTCAGACCATGATACTCATTCCATAACATTACATTCTTTGAATCTGAGACCACCCCCAAAAAAATGTGTGTTAATTAGGAAGATAAAGTAACATACAATAAATGACTTCCGCAATATATTACCTTACAAAACTTGGGATACTGTATTCTCCACAGATGACGTTATAAAATGTTTAACTCTTTTTTTTTATTCTTACCTGAAAATTTTTTATTCCAGTTTTCCACTAAAGAGAGTTCACATTGCTAAAAAAAAATAAAAAATTGGGTTACTTTAGGAATTTTAATGTCTTGTAAACATAAAACAGAACTCTTTATTGCAAGCAGGAACAGTAATAATTTAGATCTTATAAATTATTATAAAAGATACTGTAAAATTTTATCTGCTGTAAGCTAAAAACCTAAATTATGCAGACAAAATTTAAAAATCCTTAAACAAGAACAAAACTATTTGGGATATAGTAAACTTAGAAACCAATAAAACTGGTAATGCTGAGAAGATTAACACTTGATGGGAACTCAATCAGTGATCGTAAATATATAGCAAGTGCATTCAATAAATACTTTTTAGTTATGGTTAAAAGTATTAACACTAAACAACTTAGTTCTCATAACATAGGTGGTAACACCACACCTCTTCACTATTTAATGCAGTCTTTCAAGAATCATTTCCAAAATATTAATTTAAAATCCATATCAACTAAAGAAATTGAAAATATAATAAAATCTCTCAAACCTAAAAATTCCTCTGGATATGATGGATTATCTACCAAATTAATAAAAATAATTTCTCCCTTCACTGGCTCACCTTTAGCCCATATATGTAACAAATCCTTATTTTCAGGAATTTTTCCAGACCATTTGAAATATGCAGTAGTTAAACCTTTTATGAAAGGTGATAAATCTAAAATCTCAAATTACAGATCTGTATCTATTTTAAGTTCCTTTTCAAAAGTACTTGAAAAAGCCATGTATAATCAACTTCAGGAACATTTGAATAAATAACAGTATTTTAGCAGAAGAACAGTTTGGGTTTAGATCTGATTCTATAATATATAAAGCTATTATATATATAAGCTAATTAATGAAACCCTGTATGCTTTAAATAGTAAATTTATGGTAGGCGGTATTTTTATGACCTTAAAAAGGCTTTCGACTGTTTAAATCGTAGTATTTTGCCCCCAAAACTACAATTTTATGGTCTTAATGGCCCACAAGAATCATGCCAAACTCAACCCGATTGTGAACACTGTTAAGAAGTAGAAGTAATCTGTGGTTAAGAATTCCTGTATGTAGGGCACCAATTGTTGCGATAAAAATGGGAATATACCTTTGATCCATGGTATCACAAAAGTGATGATTAGTCATATAGCTTGTTTTTCTTTTGGATCCATGGTATGGGCGTGGAGTGTGCGATTATCATCAGTGCCAGATACTCTGTGCTAGTGTGTGGAGACAATGGAAAGTATCCTAGTGACGTCATACAAGCTAACAGCAAAAGGGCCTCCATTTATAGCTCAGAGTTGATTGCTTCACTAAGAATTTTCAATCGTATAGAAAGTGTAGCATCGTCAAGAATTTGTTTTATATAAGTAACGTGTTCGGTTTAACAGTTTGTGATCTGATGGCTGAAACAGATAAATTAAACATTGACAGTATTATAGCACGGTTATTGGAAGGTAAATAAATAGTCCAATTTGTTGGTGTATGTTCAAATTGTGTGACAATTCAGATTCATTCCCGTTATTTTTAATTGCACCCATGTACAACATATTGGTGTTGCTCATGTTAGTATTAGTGTTACGTATTAGAATATTAAGTTCGTGGGGTGCTTACGCCAATGTAATTATTAGATATGTACTTTTACTGTTCTGTTGATGCGTCGTTATCTAGGCGTCTCTTGAATGTATCATGTAGTGCATAGAATGTTTTTACACCCGCAGTGCGTGGTTCAAGACCAGGGAAAAATGTCCAGCTAACGGAAAGTGAAATTCGGGGTCTGTGTTTGAAGAGTCGAGAAATATTTCTTTCTCAACCGATTCTTCTGGAATTAGAAGCCCCACTGAAGATATGTGGTATGTACATGACAGGATTTATTTTATTCCATGGGAATATATGACAGATTTTTATTGTATTTACACCGGAAGGTAACTGAGTTTCAAAAATGTTTCAGGTGATATTCACGGCCAGTATTATGATCTTCTCCGGCTATTTGAATATGGAGGGTTTCCTCCAGAGTCGAATTACTTGTTTCTTGGAGACTATGTGGACAGAGGAAAGCAGTCACTTGAGACAATTTGTCTTCTCCTTGCATACAAGATTAAATATCCAGAGAATTTCTTTTTGCTCAGGGGTAACCATGAATGTGCAAGCATCAATAGGATATACGGTTTCTATGATGAATGTAAGTTTTATTCTAATAAACCATTAAACTTGGTTGATATTATGGTGAAGTAAATGTATGTGTCTGTGATTAAAGCTATGGATCCAATTACTGATTGTACAGTGAAAAGAATAGTATGGATATGAGACATTTTTTAAATCATTCATTATATAGGACCTGGGATGTGAGACTGTTTGTGATTCTTTATAGCTGTTACAAATCTGAAAGAAGTTAGTTCCAGTCATTCTGAATGTTTTATTGGTAATTACAGTTTCAGTGACATCATCGTTGGGTTCTGGTGCCCCCACCACACCCCAATACAGTTGACAATTTATGATGAAATATTTTGTATGGCACATTCATATTACATATTTCTTTGTTGAGAATTGGTTTTGCACTTAGAATTAAACTGTATTCTGGGCCTTGGGTATAAAGTTCAATCCACCATATAACATTGAACTGCAATGCCCATTTTTGTGGATCTCTTATGTTGTAGGTGCCTACTTAAATGATGACAGGATTTGATGTTTTATTTTAACCCTTTGGTGCCAGTATTAATTGTCCATAGTGATCTGCAAAATTGAGAATTTATATAGGTGCTGTGTATGAGTAGGAATATGTATGTTACATACAGCATTGTGAGCATCATACAGCATATTATATATGCATGGTATTTAATGCCAAAGGGTTAACATAGGGGAGGTTTTGGACCATACTCCTAGCTCGTGATCACTGTTTATTGCAATCTTAACGTACTTGTCTAGACAAAGAATATGACATTCAAATTCAATACCAAGAGCTCAAAACATTACTGTTTTAATTGTATGTGACATTTGCATGGTTGGGCTGTGATATAGTATTTTTAAGTTGATAAACCAGCTACCTGCTACAGTAAACACAACTTACTGGTAACTTGGTTTAATGTAGCAGGTATGTAGTATATTGTTTAAAGTACCTTGTATTTGGAAGGTATATCCCATCTGTATTAACTGTATACCTTTGTGATTATAAATAAATGTAGTAAACTAATTAGGAAACAGTAATTTATGTGCATAAATGTACAGTGGCCTTGCAAGGCAAACTGCAGGATGCAGTGGTGTGGCAGAACAGGTTTATGTTTGCACTGAATATCAGAAAAGAAATGAAATAGTTGCAGAATGATTTTCAATAGCTTGTCTAAGCTTGGGTTTCCCTTCTCGTGTGTCCCATTTGTGCTCCCATATCCTGGTAAGTAGCAGTCTTTGTATGTAATTAATGTGAGTAATTGTTTGTAGGTAAGCGGCGGTATAATATCAAGCTCTGGAAAACTTTTACGGATTGCTTTAACTGCCTCCCAGTGGCGGCAATTGTGGATGAAAAGATTTTCTGTTGTCATGGTGGCCTAAGTCCTGACCTACAGAGTATGGAACAGATTCGGCGGATCATGAGGCCAACCGATGTCCCAGATCAGGGACTGTTGTGTGATCTGTTATGGTCAGATCCTGACAAGGTATTGTAGATGAAAATACTGGTTACGTGCCTTATTTTTTTCGTGTGTGAATGTGACGATGCCTCTTCAGGCACCTAGCAATTTGATGTAGCCTTTACAGGACATGTCTAATGCCTGTGGTGGTGTGTGTGTATTAATTCATTCCTTAATTAGTATTCAGCCTTGAAGGCCGGGCTTGGCAGGAACCAGAGCCCACTCCTGTGACCGGTATGGCTCTGGCACACTGCATCCTGGGCAAGTTCTTGGGGGTAGTTTGCCATTGCTTTCCCCCGCCTTTAGACGTTCCAACTTTAGCCGCCAGGTGCCTC
>Ga0123357_10007652_pt1 | contig 13394 bp, 7 predicted proteins | sample TergutEmb28metaG_FD_89873 | JGI IMG/M metagenome (GOLD analysis project Ga0123357, IMG submission 89873) | Embiratermes neotenicus P4 segment gut microbial communities from Petit-Saut dam, French Guiana - Emb289 P4 | ecosystem: Host-associated > Arthropoda: Insects > Digestive system > Gut ...
CTAATGAGGGTCGACAAAAGTATTTTTAGACAGATAACAGTCCACAGAAGTTGAAAAGTATTTTCAGCGTTGCCACAATGTGCAGGCAGAGGACAGAAAGTGTTGCGAATTTTACCTCTACCATAAGTGCACATTGGAAGAGTTCAGAATTACTAGCCACTCAACCAAAAGTGCACATAGGTACGCTAAAGGTCAATCAACTTCATGATCCCCCACCCCCCCATTCCATTTCTTAAAGATCCAGCTTAATATTATCCTCCCATTTACTCCTGGGTCTTCCAAGTGGATTCTTCCCTCAGGTTTCCCCACCAAAACGCTGTATTCAACTCTCTTCTCCCCCATACATGCTACGTGCCCCACCCATCTCATTCTTCTTGATTTCATGACCAGAATAATATTTGGTGAGGAGTACAGATCATTAAGCTCCTCATTATGTAGTTTTCTCAACTCCCGTATTACCTCGTCCCTCTTAGGCCCAAATATTCTCCTCAGCACACCTTATTTTCACACACCCTCAGCTTATGTTCCTCCCTCAATGTAAGCGACCAAGTTTCATACCCATACAAAACAACAGGCAAAACTATAGTTCTGTATATCTTAATCTTTATATATTTGGATGAAAAACTGGAAGACAAAATATTCTGCACCGAATGATAGTAAGAAGTAGTGTGCTCTTAATTTCTTCCTGAAAACAAATTTAATTCATTATTGTTGTTCCCAAATATCTGAGCTGTTCACCCATTTCAAAGGAACTATTATCAGTTTTTATTCTGTGACTTCATCCTGCATTCTTATCTCAAGATATAACCGTGTACTTAGTGTCATCAGCATTTCCTGCTAGTCCAGTCTCCTTAATAGCAACTAGCAAAGCTTCTCTTGTTTTTCTTTATAGTATGTATGCTGCTGCCCAATATATTAATACCATAAGCATAAACCAAAAGCTGATGTTTACCATTTAATTTCAAGCCATCTTGGCTTACCTGAATGCTCCTAATGGCATAATCTAAAGCAAAGATGAAAAGTCATGGCAAAAAAGCATCTCCTTGTTTCAAACCATTCTTTATAGGAAACATATCAGACAAATGTTTGCCTACCTGGAATCTGCTATAGGTTTCATTCAGATACATTTTTATTAGCCTTTTGAGTTTCATGGGGATACCAAACCCAATGAGAATATTATACAAGACTACCCTTCTAACTGAAATGTATGCTTTGTTGAAGTCTATAAATATATCTGATGCACTGCTTCGTTGTGTTCCCATTTTTTCCCTAGCATTTGACAAATGCAGAATATATGATCAGTAGTTAACCTGTTGCATCAAAATCCACTTTGTGATCCCCAAAAATTTCCTCTGCATGTGGAGTTAACCTTGACAGCAGAATGTTGGATAAAATTCTGTATGTAGTTGACAAAAGTGATATGCCTTTATAACTACCACAGTGTGTTTCATCACCCTCCTTATAAATAGGTACAATGCTGGACTCCTTTCACTCCTCAGGCAAATCTTCCTTATTCCAAATAGAATTATAAGTTTATGGATCTCAGAGCAAATTGTTATACCCCCTGCTTTAATCAGTTCTGCTGGGATTTGTTCAATACCTCAAAGGCACTTGGCTCAGGCACTAGTGGCTCTGCTTAATGTATTTCTCTCTGCCTAACATCATTCACCCCATGTACATTCAATAGCTGAGAGGAATGTTTCTTCCACTTAGCCAAAATACTGTGGGAGTCTGTAACCAAATCACCCTTCCTGTCCTTTATTATATTAGTTCTAGGCTGATAACACATCTTAGTCATTGATTCCCCTACACAAGTCTCAGATATTTTTTTATCTTAATGTTATTTTTAGGTTCATCAATTTTAGCTTTCATATATGTCAATGTTATACTAGTCATAATATCCATATTTTTATATTTATAGCTGCTATTACATATTTTTAACACAGTGCATGTAAAATTGATGTAGTAATATTACATATTCCATCGTAATGTCTCCCTGAGGATGGTTATTTAGAGCTCAAACATTTACGGGGGTTCATGTTTGTGGATAACTTATAATTTTATGCAATTTATGTGCATATGTTGGTATGTCTAAGTGATTACCCTGAAATCAGGTTTGTAAACAGAAGACAATTCCATTAATAATTCAAGGGTCCCAACATATGTGGATATGATGTAACTGTGTCATGAAAAATTTTCATCTAAGTGTTAGTAGTGACAGTTCCAAACCCACCTAATAATGCAATTTTAATTCTGCTGTTCATTATTTATATGACATAGCAATTCAGATCATTTTATTCCAAATTCTTACATTGCTGTCCTTTCTCATTTTTCCATCTGCTATTGCCAGTATTATAATCCCTAGACAATTTTTAAATTAATTTCCAATTTAATACGTGATGGAACATAATCACATCATCAACAGTTTTTTCCCCATCCAGGAGGAAAACTTTACCAGTTTCTTTCTCCTGTTGACCAGATAAACACCCTTACCCTAACATGCTGTTTTATAAATTTATTATCACTTGTATGGAGGTAAAAAGAACATAATTGTTGACATTTCCGTTCCATTAATACTTTTCCTACAATATTCTGTGTACTAATAAGTAGCCATTTCTGACAGTTTACAAAGCATTCCTGTCCAAGCTACATCTGACTGTTGTCTGTTGCTGCAACACATAGTGCAGGCTTATCATATCATGATATGGTATGTCACTAAACAACAGACATATACTTATGGCAAACCTCTTGCCTCTCATTGCACAAATGAAGGGGTTCTGTGCTGGACAACACAATTATGTTCATTTATTCTTTCAGTAATGCAGCATTGTAGAATACGATTTTTAGGATACTGTTACGCTTGGTGTCCCATATTTCACAGCAGCACACATAAAACACAACTGCTGTCATATGATAATACCTACATATCTTGTATCCCTAAGTTATGATTGCCATTTCCATGCATTTGTCAGTGACAAAGTCCTCTCAAGAATTAGAAAGCACAATGGCTTCATTAGGGAAGCCAACGTGGAATTTTGTGAACTGCCAGTGTTTCTACCATTAGTCTTTGAATATCCCTGGGTTTTAGAGTGTGTTGTACATCCATAATCCCACCATTGCTCTAGACTTTACAATTATTTTCTGAATGGTAAGCTAACTTGTAGACCACTTTCAGAAATAGTCAGTGAACCATCTTTACACAGATATGGGTTAATTGTATATTTCCATCTAAACTGCATACTTCCTATCTTATTCCAATGTCATTCGCATGGCCATTTTCCTCAATTACTGCTTCCCTGGAAGTGCACATTCCTCATCTACATAATTTCTCCATATGAATGGCAACATGTTAATGAAATGCTCTATGTTAATTCTTGTGGCCTGCGGTTTGGACAACATATAAATAGGTAATGTTTTGCCTGACATTGTACTCAGTTTTAATTCTTACAATTTGGCATACATTTTAGTAGTCATAAAACTTGAATGATGAAAAACAAAACTGGTAAAGGTGTAATATAGATATATTGTACTGTCTTCACTATGTGAGCTACATGTCCAGAACATACAAACCGTAACAACTGAACCTTTTCACCCATAACAGACCAAAGTATCTGGCACCAGTGTTCTTCTAAGGAAGCCAAGAGAGAATTTCAGTAATATGTTGACATGTACTTTCTTGCAGTGGTGGCAGCAAATGATCTCAAATGGCCGACAGTGACGGGTATGTTCCGTCCGTTTGTAGAAGTGAACCTCATTGGACCACATCTTGCAGATAAGAAGCGAAAGCATGCCACCAAGTCAAAGTCCAATAACTGGTCACCAAAATACAATGAGACCTTCCATTTGTAAGTACATAGTTGTGCGAGTGATAAAATATATCTTTTCCAGTATTTCAGGCCAGCTGTAATGGCATAAGTGTCCTTTCTATTGTATGTAAAAATGCACCCATATTCATTTCCTTGTATGTTTCTTATTTCTTCCTTACAGCATAATTGGCAATGAGGAACAGCTGGACTACTTCGAACTCCACATCTGTGTCAAGGATTATTGCTTTGCCCGTGATGACCGCCTGGTGGGAGTTGCTGTAATGCAACTCAAGGACATTGTAGAGCAAGGGTCATGTGCATGCTGGCTGTCGCTTGGCAAACGTATTCAGATGGATGAAACAGGGTGGACTATCCTTAGGATACTGTCACAAAGAACTAATGATGAAGTTGCCAAGGAATTTGTGAAGCTGAAGTCAGATATCCGCACAGAAAATCCACTACCTAATCCAACTTGAGGGATGTAATAAATGAAATGTGCAGGATATAGTTGCATCCCTTTTCTCTCATGTCTTACTTGCTGGATCAGAAGGGAGGAGCTAGACAGCTCACAGCTGCAACAGTATGCTCTTGATCCCAAGTAAATGAATTGGCTTGCTGCTTCAGCAAAAAAGCCATGATAAGTTTCAGACAGAGAGCTTGCCTGCAGCTGTATGTGTAAACTGAACATTTACATCATCACTCACAGAACTGATGTATTCATTCAAAGGGATACACTTGTTTATTAAGATACAATTGACATGATAAGCAGTAATATGCAGTTTGCATGTGTGTGTGTACATCTCCCATTACAGTTATTAAACAAGTCTAAATTTAAAATATTGAGGTACATGAAATGTGCCAATTAGGATCAATTCTGAGACAATGCCATTGTGGGCCCGAACTAAATTTCCCTTCTGCTTCGGTCTCTCTTCCTCATTTTCCAAAGTTTCAGGCTGCAGGCAAACAACAATACTAATTACAATAATAAGATCAAACGGTATTGGATGGAGGACCATTTACACATCATAAATATGTACATCGGCATCATAATATCTTGATGCTTATATGATGAGATAAATTTTCCAATTACTAAAGATGAATTCTATCACATTATCTTATGTTCTGATGAAGAGTATTACAACTAGAATAATGCATACACTTATTTTTAAGCAGTGTCTTTTCTATCCATCTTTCCTGTTACTATAAAATTCTAAAGTTTTAAAGCTGCCAAATGGTACCTAATTGTAATTGGAACTGCTTCAATCCTTGTTTATGTATACCAGTAAATGTTTTTCACTGTGATATTCTGAGGCCTGCCTTCCACCCCACCATGGGTCATGTCAACCAAACATGGTCTCAACTAACCACCACAGCCTCTTGTACAGACACCCGTCTATAAAAAGTTTTCATTACCGCTAATATTTCTTCCTTTTACTTACACACCATTTGTTGTAAATAGAAACACTTTATTGAAATATTAATAATTCATCCTTTCTGACAACAACCACAATGTCAGTTAATAAAAGAATAATACTCCACTTTACATTTTGAAAAAGTATTACAGATAGAAAACACTTTTCAGCTGCACATGTATGTATACAACAACAGATTAAATATGAGGGGTAATGTGGACTAAAGGGAGTTACTTGTCACAGCAATGAAAGGGTCTTAATTATGGAATGATTAACACTCTATTGCTGTTTACAGCAAGGGAATCAAACCAGAATTAAATTAATTATTTTTTCAGTAATAGTTGTTTGCCACCACTGTGCTGAAATCATTGCAGCCATGTTGGCTTCAATTAAATTATGATCAGACTTGCTGTGTGCACCATTATGATATGTTGATTTCAGTCTTGGCTCATGGCATGAAATGGTGTGCCTAGTGTATTTGTTTGAAGAACAGTTCTTGCAGGACAATCTTACTACTAATGATAACAATAATGGAGCTAGAATAGCTCAGTCAGTATAGTGACTATGGGGCGGACTGCACAATTTGGGGTTAGAATCACGGGAGGGGCAAGGTATTTTTCTCTTCCGCAAATCGCCCAGTCCAACTCTTGGGCCCACTGACTCTCCTGCAAACTGGGGCTCTCTCCCAGGGGTAAAGTGGCCAGCGAATTATTGTGACCACTCACCTCTGTGTAGTGCTGAGGTTAAATATTAGTGAAGCTATACCTCTGCTCCCAGTGTATGCCTTCATAACTTCAGCTTTATCTATTACTACTACTACTACTACTATTACTACTACAACAGATTTTAATTATCGTTTAAGTATGCACAAATATCTATGTTTACTAGTCATTTTAAATACTACACTCTCATTGGTCTTCAAAAAGAGTTCTATTTTCCTTGCCATAATCTGTTACAGATTGGGACTGATTATTTCATCTCGTACCATAATACTTTTCACATGTTTGTTCATGCAGAACACAAATATAGTTGTCTCTTATCATAACAATAAAGATTATTCTTAGTCAATATATATTTTTAAATTTTATCATTCTGATTTCTTTCTTCTCTTTATTGCTCAATTACAAAAATGTTTATAATAAAGAGGCTAGTTCCAAACCAGGTAAATATTTATATTTTAAAGGAATCACAGGAAGTAAATCTGTATTAGTTTTTCAATAAGTATCAGCACTTCATAATCTGATCTGATTCCCTATAGCTGGTAAGAGAAATAGATCATATACGGGACTGAGATACATCATGCTAATACAGCACGTCTTTTTTGAACAGTGTGGGAAACAGGCTTATTTGTACCAAGAAAATTACAAGACATATGCTACAGAATAACCAGTGGATGCAAGGGCAGTAAGTGCATTACTATGTCAGTGCAATGAAAGTGAATAATCCTTAGTACAGTAATACAAAAGGTTGCTGCTCTTAACAGGAAAATAGTCACTTAGAAAACTTTCTTTTGAAATAAGTATGATCATAGCTAAGTGATGCAGTTGCATTTTAGTAACCTTTTTTTGCTATTCCTGTTGATCTTGACTGATTTTTTCCTTTCATTTTCATAGTTCTTGATTGTATTACTGTACTGTAAAGTATTACTGTACTATAAAGTATTTCCTTGCGGGTTACTTCAGTCAAATTGGACCTAAAGTATTTTGAACCAAATACAGAATTGACCATGCCACTACAGAAAAAAATATTGACAATACAATATTAATTGTACGCATGAACTCATGTTGATCTAGATTCCAAACTTAAAATTCCAGACAGTAGCTGTGACCCCTTGTTTAGGCAACAGACTTTGCCTACCTTACCCTACTCCCTCCACTTCTGTTGAATTATGTATAATTCTGTCTTTTCTTGTTGAAATTGTCTCCACATGTCACTAGCTGTAAAGTCATACTACCAGTACTACTAATACTATGACCTGTTGTCACAGTGCTCTGTTGTTCTCTGTTGAAAATGCAAGAGAAGTTGTTGAAACAAACTTTTTTCTATATGAGTGTATAAATAAAAATTGAATGAAGTTTAGTATAGAAACTTATAAAAAAAGAAAGTACATAACATGTGATTTCATACAAGCATATTATTAATATATAATAAAAACTATTATATATACATATATATATATATATAATTCTCCTGTTCTTCCATTGCGGTTCGATATAAATGCTATACTTGTGTGATGGCATGCTGATATCTCGGCTGTGCACATCTTGCCTGATTTCCACTGGACATGAGCCACTTTGTCTCAACACTGGTTGTTACCTGTTCATCGTTGCATGTTCTCTTTCAACGTTAATACAATGGAATTAAGCATAGCTTATGACAGTGGAAACATCTGAAACATTGACTGAAAACTTTAGTGGGAAACTGTAGATAAATAGAAATCAAGCTTTGTTTTAACAAGTACATCCAATTTTACAGGTTATGAATTGAAAATTCAGGTACCAAGCTACTTAAGGCAACTCAATCAGAAACATAATGTATTACATGAATCTTAAGCAATGTGCCCACCCCAAGAATCAACATCGATATAAATTACATGTTTAAGTGGTCACTTTCCAGTAAATGAGCAACACTAATCACACAGAGTTTTCAGTAGATGAAACCTGATTTATTCATATCTGTAATGTCAATGTATGTATCAGCTACAAAGATGTTATCTTTTAATGAAACCAAATACAATTTGCAGTGTATTTTGTTAAATGAACACAGTCATTAGCCCACTGATAACATGGACTCTGCAGTCTATTCTGAAGGTCAGATGAACTAGGTGTTCAAAATCAGTAAATATATCACTAATTTTAATTCTGTATATACATTCACATTAAGCAGAAATATCAGTATGCCTTTCGTTTTGGACTGTAACATATCTGGTTGGGGTGCTCTTAAATTGTTTTCTTTCATGGATAGTGTCTTAAGTGATCAGTGCATATGTGGAAGAAGTTACTTGTGGTTTCTTTTATCTGTAGTAAAATTTATATGACTAGCCTGGCCCCTTTTTGTGATCTCCCATTCAGTTCTATCAATGGGCGGGTCCAAAAAGAATCTGTTGTGAATATGAAACTGAAGACATTGCATGTGCTACATAATTCTGCACATCACTGTACATCTTCATATTGTATATGTGCTTTAACTGAATTGCTGGTACAAAGGACAGCTACCAATAATATAATGAGGAAATTTGTTAAATTATTTTTGTTGATTAACTTTTTCCTAATATTGGTAAAAATCTTATAAAAGTATAAGATTATAAAACTTGAATGTCATGGTGATCTCGGTGGACACACTGTGTAATAAATACAGTATATATATTAACGTTTTCAGTGCACGGTTGTATATGCATACACTATAGACTGGGTCAATTACATGTTTGTCTGGGTAAGGATAATAATTATATGAAGATAATTCTAAAATCCTAATCAAAGATGGTTATATGTCCACCAGACCATAAACTTTTCAAAAATATTTATTGGTAAGCCAACTTACTTCACATGTAATCACGACTTTGAGTTTTTATAAAGTTAAGACCCTTAATTGCCCAACAGGTCATTTAAATGAAATGCAACAATTTTTCTATCTCAAGATTTTCATACATTGCTCTGAGTGGAATAACTGCATTTAAGAATTGTTAATTTGCCATATGCTTTAAATAACACATTATTTGAATAATGATTACATTATGTGTTGGTGTATGAATATGCCACATCATATTTCTTATTGTTTTAAATGGCCTTTGTCCTCTGATTCACATAGCCCTGTTTGGACACAGGTCATGAATGACTGCAAAATAAGTTTTCATGGCCCCACAGCTAATAGGAATATTGAGAAATTGAAGGTATGTTTCCAGTAGCAAATGACTGATGAAACTGCCAGAACTAGGAAAAACAAGGCTGTGTGAAGACCGCATGTCCTAGTTTTACCAAGCAGATGAATGCACCTTGATAAATCGACCTTGAAGAAGCACCATTAAAGATGATGGATGGACCAGTAAACTCAGTTGGTTACATGCAAGAAAATTGTTCAGGTACTGCAACATGCTTACAGGTTTGTTCTTTCCAATTTCAGTTGCTTTGATTCACAGCACAGTTTGTTATATGCACTTGCTTTATTGTTACCCATATGTATGAAAGTAGCATGTACACACACACACACACATATATAAATATATATTTCATTATTTTTCCTCCTACATGAAAGTTTCTTCTCTTTAAACTAACTGAAGGACAAACTCGATGCAGCAATTTCAACACTCAAAAAACCTTTTAACAACTAGAATTTGAATTATGCTTTTCTTTTACATTACCTGACAAAATGGTTGACAATATTTTTATTTTGTTTTAAAAATGTAAAATTTCATGTTCTTCAAAATAAAATGGGGTGTAACCTACACAAGATTGCACAGGTGTTATGTAACATAAACCAACAAAATGCACACTTTTTCAATTTAATTTAATGCATGACACAAAAAACATAAAACTGTACAGGTGGTAAATGAAAGTAATTTGGCCATGCTAAACTTGTCTCATTTTCACGGGGTTAAAAATATGAAGCAAAACTGGTACACAAGTTGTCTGCAGGACATATTCACAGATATGAATGGAAAAATTCTCTTTTTTCTTTGGAGTTTTAAAAGCCTGTGATGTGCCTTTTTCTGATGCCTTGGTTTTCCTTCACTTGGTAGCAACTTTATTTTGTGGAAACAATTGCTTCTTTAATTCCTACAGCCTGACAAGTAAGGGATAGTTTCCACTTTGTGCTGCTCTTAATTTTTGTCTGGGAGAGGTTTTGGTAATATTTAAACAAACAAATTCATAGAGGTAGTGCCACCATTTTTCATTACATTTGTAATTTGTGATGTTCTTAACTCCTTCCCTGTCACTAGATACAAGTAGTGTCTAATTCATTAAACCAGGTTTCTTTGTTCCAGCCAACCAGAGATGTTGGAAGTCAGTGTGAAACCTGCTGGAAAACAATGATTGACATTTTTCATTTAGAAAGTCTGATGTTTCTTTGGTAATTGTCTTCATAGTCAGGGCATCACTTGGAATGGTTACTAATTTGATTCCAATTGTCCAAAAGCATGTTTAATATTGTCAGGTGTAATGGCTGACAGTGATGAATAATGTACCAAACAAGCAGATAAATTTCTCAAACCATCAACACTGCAAATCCACAGAATAAAAGCAGGAAAGATTTTTAAGAAAGTTTGATGTTTCAAAAATATAGAATACTGACGCACTTTCATAATCAAACCCATTAAAAGAAAATGTGTGAATATGAGAGAAAAAGAGAGAGAGCATTGGAGGGACACAGTTGGAGTCAACAAAGAGTCCCAACACATGTTGTCAGAGCATTAGAATGCCAATATTCTGGCAGAATAATGCCATAATTTTGTAGGTTTATAATGAAATACAACATATATAGATTATACCTGCCAGCTGCAGTGTGTACACTAAATTCTGAGACATGCACAAAAACTGGAGAGGACTTTAAGAAGCCTAACTTCATTGTGGTGTACAACAGATTCATGAAATGCATGCATACAGCAGATCAGTACATATATAATAAAGCATATTTTCAATTTTAAAACAATTCTGTAATGCATACAAATACACAGACTGAATTCATCCACTAGTTATTTTGACATTGTATTTAAAAAAAAAAAACTTTTCAAGATTCAGCACCTCTCACCATACATTTCAGGACCCTAAATTAAACTTTTCTTGTGTCCATTGATGTAGAATGTATTGAAATTAAATATAGTCTATTACATTTACGACAACAGGTACATGTATGAAGGGTATTTAAATTAACTGGTGTTATATAAAACTACAGGGTTAAAAGTTTTGTACTCTTCATACCTGAGACCACAACGGCACCATGTTGATCACTGCTTTTACACCAGGTGTCTGGTTTGTATTTTATTTTAGAACACAGCTTCAATTTCAAAATTTATATAGTGTAGAATTAGGTGGGAAAATTACAGATTATAAATTAGAATGTTGTGACCTATTTCAAGGTACTACTGCTGCACTTGCCTGGAAAGGCTACGAAAACGTCAGGGTAGCCAAGATTTGAATTGCATAATTCCACAATACATTTGGAGCATTTCAGTTGAAGTAACGTTATCAGTTTGACGATAGGAAATGCAAGTGATTTCAAAATTAATGATGAAATACAAAGACACACCATATATTCCTCAACAGTTTTTAATAAATTACTCATAGCAGTCACAAAAAGTTATCATTATTCAATCAGTACTTTTATAATTACATTTTTCAATGTATAATAATATAATACACACTCCATATCACTTTCCAATACAGAAATCTTTAAAAATAACATCTAGTATTTGTTCAGTACTGACATGACCTGTAATTTTACCAATATGTCTTAGGGCTTTGCGGAGTTGTTGGGCTGCGAGGACAGTATCACCACTTGTTGAAGAATACTTGAAGTATTCATCAAGACATGTTAAACAGTCTGTAAGATGATGACGATATCGTGATTGAGTAAGGCAAGGATTTTCACGTGATGGATTTCCACACCTGTAAAAACAACAAAAGTCAGTTGAATACACTACAGCTTATACAAATGTTTTGAGGCTGCAGCTCTCTCCAGCCTTCATTGTTGTAACACTAACATTTTTCAGGGATAAAACACGAAAATACCAAACCATGAACACCGACAATAAGCATATCTGAGAAAAGAGGGTAGTAAGTACCAAAAATAATCCTAGACAACAGAAAGTATGAGGCCTTCTCTATTCTGCAGTGTTGCACAGCATAAGGTTAGTAGTTGGTTACCAGCATTTCAAGACAGAATATTGGTCTCACCTTGAAGATGTCTTGAAACATCAGTAATCAACTAGCAACCTAACACATGCAACATTCCATGAGAGACAGAACCTTAAATACACCATAGCACCAGCCTGAACAGAATGCATACTTATAATTTGAGCTGTACAAGGTAGTAAGTTCCTGCCAATTTATAAAAATTGCAAGTGTGTCTAGACAGTTACTAATCTTTACACAGGTAATAATGTGTCCAATAACATTTTTGAACCGCTTGCCACCTCAAGCCAAAAATTCAAACCAGTTTCCAGAACATTATATATATATTATATTACAATTACATCTGACAGTATGGATGGTTGACTCACTCAATGACTTTGTGTCACCTGATTATTCCAGTTACTGAACTCAACTTTGAGTCACATACAGCTCTGAGATTTACATTTCTCTAAGTTATACTTTACCATTCTATCAATTATATCCGAGTATTCCATGGGTTCTATTTTCACCATAAACTTACATTTACTTCATAAAATCTTCCTCATTCTACAGTTCTAATCTCTGGGTAGGTCCCATAGGATGTATCTAGTGTTCATAATTGTCTCAAAAAATAAGACTTAATAAGCCCAGCAAGTTCTGGATATTTTAAACTGTAATTACTAATTTTATTGGAAAGTAGGTCTAAGTTGCTATTAATGATAAGAATCTCAACTTACCTTGCTCAAAAATTTACTATGAAGAGTGTATTTGTTTCCACCACTCCCAGATACCCACATTTCAAGTTATATTATAAATTACGGAAATTATACATCTTAAATAAAAAGTGTTCATGTCATCATGGTGGAACATTCTTTCAAACTGCATTTACTAATCATAAATATATATGAAATATATCTTACTAAAGTCTGAAGATGCAGGTTATTACAGTTCAGTTTCCCTGATTACAAACTAATTTATTATATCTTATGTTTATTGGACCGTGCATCATCTTTATAGTTGAGTAAAAAGAGACCAACTTGATGCCATTTGTTTTATTATTACTTTATTCAGTGCTCAACATGTTTCGGAAGTTAATACATCCATCCTCAGGAGCTTGCAACTAATTAGTTGAGTTACTGCATGGGTTGTATCTGGTTCGATGCGTGTTGGTGTTACGTTGCAGTATGGCTATGGTGGTGTGGTATCCGTATGCAGGCTGAAGCACTACTGCTTCAGCCTGCATACGGATACCACACCACCATAGCCACACTGCAACGTAACACCAACACACATCGAACCAGATACAACCCATGAAGTAACTCAACGAATTAGTCGCAAGCTCCTGAGGA
>Ga0123357_10007653_pt1 | contig 13393 bp, 13 predicted proteins | sample TergutEmb28metaG_FD_89873 | JGI IMG/M metagenome (GOLD analysis project Ga0123357, IMG submission 89873) | Embiratermes neotenicus P4 segment gut microbial communities from Petit-Saut dam, French Guiana - Emb289 P4 | ecosystem: Host-associated > Arthropoda: Insects > Digestive system > Gut ...
ACGCCGGGCACGTTGTCGGAGGTATCGCCGATCAGCGCCAGATAGTCGATGATCTGCTTGGGCGCGACGCCGAATTTGGCGACGACCCCGGCTTCGTCGAGCGTTTCGTTGCTCATGGTGTTGATGCACGTCACGTTGGGCGAAACGAGTTGCGCCATGTCCTTGTCGGACGTGGAAATCAGCGTGCGCCAGCCACGGGCTTGCGCGTGGCGCGCCAGCGTGCCGATCACGTCGTCGGCCTCGATGCCGGATTCGATGATGAGCGGCCAGCCCTGTGCGCGCACGCATTCGTGCAGCGGCGCGATCTGGGCGACGAGATCGTCGGGCATCGGCGGGCGCTGCGCCTTGTAGTCGGGATACCAGTCGTTGCGGAAGGTTTTTCCCGGCGCGTCGAACACCACCGCAAAGTAATCGGGCGCGTATTCGTCCACCAAGCGTCGCAACATCGACAACACTCCGCGTAACGCGCCGGTCGGCTCGTGCTGAGAGGTACGCAAATCGGGCAAGGCGTGGTACGCTCGATAAAGGTAAGATGAACCATCGACGAGGACAAGCAAAGGCATGATGAAGACTCCAAAAAATTCGGCTGCCGGAACAGAACTCCCTCAGGTCGGACACGCAGCGCCCGACCCGCTGAACGGCGGCGGTTACGACAGCGGCGAAGAAGCCTGGCGGCTGATGGGAATTATGGCAGAGTTCGCGACAGCTACCGAAAAATTGCGGCATTTAGGCCCGGCGGTCAGCATTTTCGGCAGCGCCCGCCTGCCGCCCGAACACCCGTATTACCGGAAAACGGAAATCATCGCCCGCCAACTGTCGGACGCCGGTTTCGCGGTGATTTCCGGCGGCGGCCCGGGCATCATGGAAGCGGCCAATCGCGGCGCGTTGCCGGGGCGCTCACCGGCGGTGGGGCTGAACATCACCTTGCCGCACGAGCAAAGAAGCAACGATTATCAGGAAATCAGCCTGGATTTCCGCCACTTCTTCGTGCGCAAAATGATGTTCGTCCGCTGCGCGTCGGCGTATGTCGTGCTGCCCGGCGGCTTTGGTACGCTCGACGAATTGACCGAGAGCATGACGCTCGTGCAAACCGGCAAGGCGAGGAGCATTCCGATCATTCTGGTCGGCGGCGAATTCTGGCGCGGCTGGCTCGACTGGATGCGCGGCCCGATGGTGGAGTGGGGCATGATTTCGCGCGAGGAGTTGGAAATCCTGCAAATCATCGAAGAGCCGGAGGACATCGTTCGGGCGATCTTTGATTTCTACGAAGTCAGCGGCTTCAGGCCGACGCCGGAAGAGCGCGAGAGAATGCTGAATTTGTGACATCGAGCGGGCAGGAAGGGAAAAGCATGGCGATACTGGGCAGATTGCTCTTTTTGGCTTGCTTGTTGGGCACTCAGATGCCGATGTGCGCCATCGCCAGCGGAATGGCAAATTCGGCGCCGGATTTGGCGCATCGCTCACCTTTCCAGATCGTTTTTCTGCAACAAAGCTGGGATGTTCTCCATTTGGGTTATGAAGCCGATGCGGCTTTTGCAAAGCTACAGGCAACCGACTGGTCAAAGCCGTTTTTCGTCGTCAACGTCGAGGACATCGAATCGTATCGCTGGTCAACCCAAACCATTCAACTGACGATTCCGGCGACCGACAAGTTGCTGTCGGCGTCGCTGCCCGAAGCCGTCGCCGCCGAGAAAAAAGGCGGGAAGAAACGCTCCTTGGAGTTGATTCTGAATCATCGGGTGTTCGGCGTTTTTGTTTTCGGCAAACCGATCTACTACGGGGTCGTTTTGGATACGTTTTCGCAGATGGGAATTCGCTGGCCGGTGTGCCATGCGGAAGCTATCGACGGCCATGCGGTGATGCACCTTCTGCCGTTCCAAATGTCCGGGCGCTCGTCAGTCAATTACGACGATGCCGCCAAGAGTACACCAATGAGCGAGCGGATCCGCGATCCGCGCATCGCCGAGATCATGGTCAAAGCGAAAGTGATGTATCCCTAAACCCGCATGACAGGAAGAGCGCAAGCGAACCCATGATGGTAAAATACAGCAAAGAGCGGGGCATTTGAGAAGGAAGCGTGATGAAACGGATGATTGCAAGAGTGATGACGGGATTGGGAGTCGGCGGGCTGGCAACGCTGGCGTTTCCGTTCATGGTGGCCGCCGCAGAGCCGGAGGCGCCGTCTGCGCCGCCCGCCGCCAATGTTGCGCCGCCTCCGCCGCCGATGGTCGATGAAAAAACCGCCAACAAGGCGGAAGCCGACGCCGTTGCCGCCAAGGCCAAAGCCCCAGCGAAATCGTCCGATCAGGCCAATCAGAACCAGAGCGATCCCGATCTGGAACCGCAGGTGACGCTCATCGAAACCCCCGACGAAACGCGCGAAGAAGTGCGGGTCAACGGCGTTCTTCGCTACATCAAAGTCAAGCCCAAGGCGGGAACGGTGTATTATCTGTTGCCCGTCAACGGCGCCACCGGCATGTTTGTGCGCCGCGACAGTCTGGACAGCGGCTTGCGCGTGCCGATGTGGGAAATTCTTTCCTGGTAGCCAAACTTTTTTTCGCCGACGTGTCGGCAGTGGAAGCGTATGTCTGTTTACACCAATGTCGCCGCCGAAGAATTGTCGGTTTGGCTCGAACGCTACAAAGTCGGCGCGCTGCTCGTGCAGGCGCCGATTGCCGCCGGTATCGAAAACACCAACTACTTCGTCACCACCGAAATCGGCGATTACGTCCTGACGCTTTACGAGCGCTTGCCCGCCGCCGACCTGCCGTTTTACCTCGGCTTGATGGCGCATCTGGCGCAAGCGAATTTGCCGGTGCCGATGCCCGAAGCGGATCGTGACGGCCATTATTTTTCAACGCTGAACGGCAAACCGGCAGGACTGATCGCTCGCGTCGTCGGCGCGCCGCAACTGGCGCCGACCGCCGCGCACTGCGCCGCCATCGGCGAAGTGTTGGCGCGGATGCACTTGGCCGTCGCCGATTACCCGCGTTCGTTGGCGAACGCGCGCGGGCGCGCTTGGCGCGAGACAACGGCGCAAGCGGTGCGCCCGTTCTTGACCGAGACGCAACAACAGTTGCTCGACGCCGAAATGGCGGCGGTGCGCGACGGCGGGATGGAACAGTTGCCAGGCGGCGCGGTTCACGCCGATCTGTTCCGCGACAACGTGTTGTTCGAGGATCCCGAAGAAACGCGCATCGGCGGTATCATCGACTTCGGCTTCGCCGCCACCGACGCTTTCGGCTACGATCTGGCGATCACCGTCAACGATTGGTGCATCGCCGATCCGGCCATCGGCGACCTCGACGCTGCGCGCGTCAACGCGATGTTGGCCGCCTATCAACATGTTCGTCAGCCGACCGCCGCCGAAAAAGCGCACTGGCCGTTGCTGTTGCGCGCGGGCTCCTTGCGCTTCTGGTTGTCGCGGCTTTATGATTATTACTTGCCGCGTGAGGGTTCGCTGGTGCATGCCCACGATCCCACGCATTTCGAGCGAATCCTGCGTCAACGCGCCAGTCTCTTGCCCGACTGGCCCACTTCGGAGTTGTGAAATGACCACGCCTGAACCGCACATCCAAACAATCACCCGTTGCTCTTGGGGTCGCGGCTGGTTGTGGTGGGTCGAAGCTTATCGAATGATCCGGGAAGAACCCCTCGCTTGGTATTTGATCGGGTTGTGTTACATCGGTATTTTGATAGGGATATCGATGGTTCTCGGAATCATCAGCCTGATCTGCGCTTTTCTGGGCGTCGTCGGCGACATCATCAATTTGGCGGGCAATGTTTTTTATTACGCCATCGCGCCATGTTTCACGGTGGGCATCATCGCAGCAGGTTGGACGCAAGCGCGCGGCGGCAAGCCGAAAGTTTCGCATTTGTTCAGCGGCTTCAAGGCCGACGTGAAAACACTGATGGGCGTCGGCGTCACATTTTTTGCGCTGATGGTGTTTTCTTTTCTGATTCCCTTTTTGGTTTTGCTTTTGGGGGGCGATTTTTTGACAGAGGCAGAAAACCTCGCCAAAGCAGGTGACCCGATGGTTTTGTTGCGGACGCTTCTGACTTCTGCACATTTGTGGTTGGCGATAGCTGTTTACTTGATATTGTCGATTCTGGCTTGGGTGGCCTATTGGCTGGCGCCGATGGTGGTGGTGTTTCAACGTACCGGTGTGATGGCAGCACTGTGGCGTAGTTTCAAGGGGCTGTTGATTAACAACTGGCGAGCATTGATTGTTTTTTTATTGCCTGTGCTCGCCGTAGGAGCCTTCATCGGAATCATCGTGGCTATCGCGATCAAGGTGGCGCTGGGGATGTCCGGCGGCGAACCCAGCATGCTGGTGATTATGCTTATCCTGCTTTTTGTATTCCTGATGCTGATAGCGGAATTCCTGGTTCTGCCGTTTCTCATCAGCTTGGGAACGATGACCGCTTTCGTCGCCTACTGCGACATCTTTCACGCCAAGGACGGGGTATTCCCGCGACCGGTGAGAGCGAAAGCGGTCGGAAACGAAACCACGAATGAAACAGCGAACGAAGCAGCGAACGAAACGGTAAACGAAACCACGAACGAGACGGAGCCGTTTTAAGCTCGCTGACCGATCTGATCCCCCTCGGAGTTGAAAAATGTCCACGCATGAATCGCATACCCAACCGATCACTTGTTGCTCCGCCGGTCGCGGCTGGCTGTGGTGGGTCGAAGCCTTTCGGATGTTAAAGGAAGCGTTCGGCGCATGGTATTTGATCGGGTTGGGCTATCTCGCCATTTTGATTGTGATGCAAATTCTGGTGATAGCGTTGATGGCAGCGGGCGTTTGGCTAGGGGTCATCGGCAACCTTCTGGTTTACGCCATCATGCCGTGCCTCATCGTGGGCTTCGTGGCGGCAGGCTGGACGCAGGTGCGCGGCGGCAAACCGAAATTTTCGCATCTGTTCAGCGGCTTCACGGCGGACGTGAAAACACTCATGGGCGTCGGCGTGGCGACGGCGGCGCTGATCGGATTTTCTGTTCTGATTTCCTTTTTCTTCTTGGGCAGCGATTTTTTGGCGGAGATCAAAAACTTCGCTCAAGTCACTCCGGCGACGGCGGATGATCCGGCAACAGCGGCGGCGGCGCAGGCGTTTCTCAATCTGTTGACTTCACCGCGCTTGTGGCTGGCGATGTTCGTTTTCGCCATCTTGTTGACGCTGGCTTTGATGGCCGTCTGGTTGGCGCCGATGGTGGTGGCGTTTCAGCGCACCGGCGTTATCGCGGCGATACGAAGCAGCTTCATGGGTTCGCTGATCAACTGGCGAGCCTTGTCGATTTGGTTTCTGGTTCCGATGGTTGGCAGCTTCGCCATCGGAATAGTGTTGTCTGTCTTGATCATGGTGCCGATGCTTATATTGCTGGCGATAGGCGGCGAAAGCGCCATGGCGGCCATGCCGTTTCTGATATGGGGCGTGGAACTGTTGACCATGCCCATTTTTCTCAGCCTCACGATCTTGACCGCCTTCGTCGCCTACTGCGACATCTTCCACGCCAAGGACGCGGTGTTTCCGCGACCGGCGAAAGCGCCGAAAGCCCCGTGATTCCCCTCTCCCACTTGTGGGAGAGGGTGCCACGAAGTGGCGGGAGAGGGCAGCTTTCTGATTCCTGATGCCCGATACCTGAAAGTGTTGTAAAACGGAACAGAAAACACGGCAACAAGGCATGCCATGACCGTTTTCCCCTACCGTCGGCGTCAACAAAAGCGCACAATAAGCGCGTTATAAAAAACGCGAAGATTTCCCATGTGCCAGCTTCTTGGCATGAATTGTACTCAACCTGCCGATATTACGTTTTCGTTCAAGGGATTTGTCGCCCGAGGCGGCTTGACCCATCACCACGCCGATGGTTTCGGCGTCGCTTTCTTCGAAGATAAGGCTTGTCGTTTGTTCATCGACAATCAACCGGCTTGCCGGTCGCCGGTGGCCGAACTGCTCAAGCATTATCCGATTCAATCGAAGAACGTGATCGCCCATATCCGCAAGGCCACGCAGGGCGCAACGCGCTTGCAAAATTGTCACCCGTTCATGCGCGAGCTGTGGGGGCGGCACTGGATTTTCGCGCACAACGGCGAACTGAAAAATTTTCGACCGACGCTGTGCGGCGACTATCAGCCGGTCGGCGACACCGACAGCGAGATGGCGTTCTGCTTCATGATGCAGATGTTGCGCAAACGCTTTCCGCAATCGCAGCCGCTGTTGCCGGTGTTGTTCGAAGCGCTGGCCGACATCACGCAGGAGATTGCCGCTTACGGCGTGTACAATTTTCTGCTGAGCAACGGCCAGGCCTTGTTCGCGTTTTGTTCGACGAACCTGTATTATCTGGTGCGGCAGTGGCCGTTTTGCGTCGCGCATCTGATCGACGCCGATCTCACGCTCGACCTCGCCGCCGTCAACAAACCCGACGACCGGATGGCGGTGATCGCCACCGCGCCGTTGACCGACAACGAAGCGTGGATTCGGTTGTCGCCGGGCGATTTGATGATGTTTGAACAAGGCTGCTTGATGCAGAGCGCCAAAGTGTCGATTGCGGAAACGGTGCAGGAAGCGAACGCCAGAGAAACAGTGTGCGTGTGACAAAAAAATTCAGCTTGGGGGTGTGAATGAGTGAGGAATTTATCAAAGGATTGATGCAGCCGGAGTCTTACGTTTTTCTTTATTTTTTTGCCGTGCTGTTCATCATCATCATGTTCAAGTCGTTTTTTTACGACTTCCGCGTTTTCTTAATCATTGCCATCGTTTTTCTGCCGGTGGCGCTGCTGTGGGGCGCCGAATACCGAACGGCGGCCATCGTCGGCTTTGCGATTTTGGGCATCGGCATCTTCGGCTGGATGCTTGCTTACCTCTATCGTGACCGGAAATCGCGCGTCACGCGCTGGCTGGGCGGCGGGCTGCTGGCCTGCGCCGTGCTGACAGTTCTGATGGCGCTGAAACCCGTCGTCGGCCTCTGATCCGGCGCACTCCTCTGCTTTGTAGTAAACTGCATGAACCTTTGCGCCCCGACGGGTGCAAAGAAGTGTTTTCTGAGCCATCCAGTTTGTTCTTTGCGAGGAGATTGCCATGCAGCTTTACCTGAATGAAACTTCCCCGGTCGCGCGCCTTGTTCTGATCACCGCGCTGGAAGCGAACGTCGAAGACCTGCAACTTTGCTGGGTCGATCCGTGGGCATCGCCCGATGCGCTGACCGAGATCAACCCCTTTTCCGCCGTGCCGACCTTGCAAACGGACACCGGCGCCGCCGTTTTTGAAAGTCTTCTCATCTGCCAATACCTGCTCGGCGTGAGCCGGAAAAACACCACCGTCAAATGGAGCGATGCCGACGATTTGCCGCGCCTTGCCGTCGGAAAGGCGTTGATGGAAATGTCGCTTCGCAACGTGATCTTGCAGCGCTTCATTCCTCAACCCGAAGGTTGTGAATTGTTCTTGCGCGGCAAGGCGGCCATCGGCAGAGCGTTGACGACGATTGACCGCGTTTTTGACGAGCCGCCCGAAAACAAGGCGGCGAACTTCACGATGGCCGATTTGTGTCTGGCGCTGGCGGTATCGTATGCGCGTTCCAAAACGCCCGAGATCGTCGTGGAAAAAGCCAGCAGCAGCACGCAGGCAAAGCTGGCGCTTTGGGAAAAGCGGACATCCTTTGAGTTGACGACGCCGCAGGCGTTGAAAGCGAGACCCCAGACCTTGGCGGAAGTGAGAGGGTAGGTTGGCGGTGAGCGCAGCGAACCCCAACGGGTCGGTGTTTCCATAGGGAACGCTTCACAAAGCGCCCCGGTTCAATTCCCCTCTTGGGCGGGGTGTCGGCGAAGCCGACGGGGTGGTCAAAGGGGCACGGCGCGCCGTGCCCCTACATCACTAATCCCTGAAATTCTGGTACTGCAACGGAAAATCTTCGATGCTTTTTTTCACCAGCGCGATGGCGTTTTGCAGGTCGTCGCGTTTGGCGCCGGAGACGCGCACGGTGTCGCCCTGAATCGACGCTTGCACTTTCATCTTGCTGTCTTTGAGCAGTTTGACGACTTTCTTGGAAAGTTCTTGTTCGAGGCCGACGCGGACGGTGATGGTTTGTTTGACTTTGTTGCCGGAAATTTTTTCGACTTGCCCTTCTTTGAGGCAGCGGATGTCGATGCTGCGTTTGGCGAGTTTGCCGGTGGCGATATCCATCACTTGCTGACGTTTGAAATCGTCGTCGGCGAACAGGGTCAATTCTTTTTCCTTGAGTTCGACGCGGGCGTCGGAACCTTTGAAGTCGAAACGGTTGGCGATTTCCTTGTTGGCTTGATCGACGGCGTTGTGAACTTCGACTTGGTTGACTTCGGAGACGATATCAAAGGAGGGCATGGTGTACTCGCTGGAGGCGTGGTCAATTTTTGGTCAATGGGGGCGGCCAATGCGAAACCGCCGTCCGGCGAAGGCCGGACGGCGGGCGCGGGTCAGAGGCGTTTGAGTCTGGCGGCGATACGCAGACGCAGCGCGTTGAGTTTGATGAACCCTTCGGCGTCTTTCTGGTTGTAAGCGCCGGCATCGTCTTCAAAGGTGACGACCTTGGTGTCGAACAGCGAATCGCGTTTCGAGCTGCGGCCGACGCAGGTGACGGTGCCTTTGTACAGTTTGAGGCGCACGGTGCCGTTGACGTGCTCTTGCGAAGCGTCGATCAGTCCTTGCAGCAGTTGGCGTTCGGGCGTGAACCAGTAGCCGTTGTAAACCATTCGCGCGTAACGCGGCATCAAGTCATCCTTGAGCGCCAGCACTTCGCGGTCGAGCGTCAGCGATTCCATGGCGCGATGGCCTTTCAGCATGATGGTGCCGCCCGGTGTTTCGTAGCAACCGCGTGATTTCATGCCGACGTAGCGGTTCTCGACGATATCGAGGCGACCGATGCCGTGAGCGCCGCCGAGTTCGTTCAGTTTGGCGAGCACTTGCGCGGGCGACATTTTCTTGCCGTCCACGGCAACGATGTCGCCCTTCTTGTATTCGAGTTCGATGATTTGCGGTTTGTTCGGCGCTTTTTCAGGCGACACGGTGATGCGCCACATCGAATCTTCCGGCGCAAAGTTCGGGTCTTCGAGAACACCGCCTTCGTAGCTGATGTGCAGCATGTTGGCGTCCATCGAGTACGGCGACGTGCCTTTGCGTTTTTTGAAATCGACCGGGATGCCATGCTTGTCGGCGTAAGCGAGCAGTTTCTCGCGCGACAGCAAATCCCATTCACGCCAAGGCGCGATCACTTTGACGCCGGGCATCAGCGCGTAAGCGCCCAGCTCGAAGCGTACTTGATCGTTGCCCTTGCCGGTGGCGCCGTGCGAGATGGCGTCGGCGTTGGTTTTCCTGGCGATCTCGATCATGTGTTTGGCGATCAGCGGACGCGCAATCGACGTGCCGAGCAGGTATTCGCCTTCATAGACGGCGTTGGCGCGGAACATCGGGAACACGAAATCGCGGACGAATTCTTCGCGCAAATCTTCGATGAAGATGTTTTGCTTTTTGATGCCGAGTTGCAGCGCTTTCTTGCGAGCCGGTTCGAGTTCTTCGCCCTGACCGATGTCGGCGGTGAAGGTGCCGACTTCACATTGATAAACGTCCTGCAACCACTTCAGGATGACCGAAGTATCCAGACCACCCGAATAGGCCAATACGACGCGTTTTACTTTACTCATGGGTTTCCTCATTGTGACGCATTATCCGGCAACATTTTTGCTCGGCTTCTTCCCGGCTCCGGAAGCCGACAAAACCCGTCCGTGGCTACCCACGGGCAGGCATAAGCATCTATTCTAGCGCATCCCAACCCAAGAGTGGTTACCCGCTTTTCAAGGAATCTCTGCCGCTCAGGGCGAACGGAATAAATCAGCCGCCATCGTGTTGCGCTCGACCGTACCCCGTTTCCCTCTCCCCTTGTGGGAGAGGGATAAAGGGAGAGGGGGTGTTTGCTGCGTTGCTCACCCCTCTCTCCCGACCTCTCCCCCGCAAGGGGGGAGAGGAGCGAAAATGACTCCGTGGGTTTCGCTACGCTCTGCCTACGCTACGCTCTGCCGAAGCCAACAATAATGCGCCGTTCCCCTTCGACAGGCTCAGGGCGAACGGCGGAAATCAGGACTTGACTTCACCTAGCAACAGGAATTCGAGCAGCGCCTTTTGCGCGTGCATGCGGTTTTCGGCTTCATCCCAAACGAGACTTTGCGGCCCGTCGATCACCTCGTCGGTGACTTCCTCGCCCCGGTGCGCCGGCAGGCAGTGCATGAAAACCGCGTCGGCAGCGGCGTGTTTCATCAGTGCGGCGTTGACTTGCCAGTGCTCGAAATCGCGGCGGCGCTGCTCGTTCTCGGCCTCAAACCCCATGCTGGTCCAGACATCGGTGGTGACCAGCGAAGCGCCGCGCGCGGCGTCCAGCGGGTCGGCAAAGGTTTCGAGACGGGCGCGTTCGGCGGCGGTGATGCGGGCATCGTCCACCGGATAGCCCTGCGGCGACGACAGGGTCACCTTGAAATCCAGCAGGGTCGCCGCTTGCAGCCAAGTGTAAAAAACGTTGTTGGGATCGCCGATCCAGACCACCGTTTTGCCGGTAATCGCGCCGCGATGCTCGATGAACGTGTAAATATCGGCCAGCACTTGGCAGGGATGGTATTCGTTGGTCAGCCCGTTGATGATCGGCGAGCGCGAGTGGGCGGCGAAGGTTTCGACCATCGTTTGGTCATACGTCCGAATCATGACGACATCGACCATCCGCGACAGCACCCGCGCAGTATCTTCGACGGTTTCGCCGCGCGCCAACTGCATGTCGTTTTTCGACAGGCACAGAACATTGCCGCCGAGTTGCCCCATGCCGGTCTCGAACGACACGCGGGTACGGGTCGAGGATTTTTCAAAAATCATCGCCAGCGTTTTGCCTTCCAGCGTGCGGGTGGGATGCCCCTGCCGCAGCCGATCCTTGATCCGGCGGGCGCGCGCGAAAAGGTATTCGATTTCGGCGCGAGAGCAATCGTTGAATTGCAGAAAGTGTCTCAGTGTGGCCATGGCGGTAGTTTCCTCTATGGTGAATCGGCACATTCGGCGCATAATGGCGCGAAGCAATTTTAACACGCGCACTCGCGTTTCCGACAAGCGCCGATGGCATGGAAGCTCAAACAGTTGACGAGGCGATAAAAAACCGTGAACATTTTAAGGTTATAGGTTTACGCCAATGAATTCCGTTCGCCCTGAGCCTGTCGAAAGGTGAACGGCTCAGCCGAACGGTTGAGAATGGATCAGCGTTAAAACGGCGCAACGGAGAAGATGTGCAAGCGACGATGAACACGGAACCCGTGCTCGACATCGAAGGATTGACGGTCGAATTTGCGACCGAGGAGCGAACCGTGACGGCGGTGCGCGATCTTTCGCTGCGCGTGAATGTCGGCGAAACGATGGCGGTAGTCGGCGAATCAGGCTCCGGCAAATCGGTGACCGCGCTGTCGGTCATGCGGCTGGTCGAACACGGCGGCGGTCGAATCCAAAGCGGACAAATTCGTTTTGCTCGGCGGGATGGTTCAACGCTCGATCTGGTCAAGGCGAGCGCGGCGACGATGTGTGCGGTGCGCGGCGCTGAAATCGCGATGATTTTTCAAGAGCCGATGACGTCGCTGAATCCGGTGTTCACCGTCGGCGAGCAAGTCGCCGAATCGGTGCGCTTGCATCAAGGCATGGATGCAGCGGCAGCGCGCGCGGAAGCGTTGCGAATGCTTGAGCGGGTGCGCATTCCCGATGCGTCGTCCGCGCTGCGCCGCTATCCGCACCAGTTGTCCGGCGGAATGCGGCAACGGGTGATGATTGCGATGGCGCTGTCGTGCAAACCCAAACTGTTGATTGCCGACGAGCCGACCACAGCGCTCGATGTCACCATTCAAGCGCAGATTCTGCAACTGATCCGCGAGTTGCAAAACGAAATGAAGATGGCGGTGATTTACATCACGCACGACATGGGCGTTGTCGCCGAAGTGGCCGACCGCGTGGCCGTGATGTTTCGCAGCGAAAAAGTGGAAGAGGGCGAAGCGGAACGCATTTTCAACGCGCCGCAACATCCTTATACGCTAGCGTTGCTGTCGGCGGTGCCGCGATTGGGCGCGATGCGCGGCATCGCTGCGCCGATGCGGTTTCCGTTGTTGGCGGTGGGAGACGGCAATGTCGAGAAGACGGAAGTGGTGACTCCTGCGCCGACGCCGACGGTCGATGCAACGAAACCGCCGTTGTTGCGCGTCGAAAAACTCACCACGCGCTTCGACGTGAAATCCGGTTTCTGGGGCAGCGTGCGGCGTCGCGTTCACGCCGTCGAACAAGTGAGCTTTGATCTGCGCGCCGGTGAAACGCTGGCGCTGGTCGGCGAATCCGGTTGCGGCAAATCGACAACCGGACGCGCGCTCTTGCGATTGGTCGAGAGCGAGAGCGGCACGGTCGAGTTCGACGGCAAGGAAATGACCAAGCTGTCGCGGCGAGCGTTGCAGCCGGTGCGCCGCAACATTCAAATGATTTTTCAAGACCCGTTTGCGTCGCTCGATCCGCGCGTGACCGTCGGCTTCTCGATTGCCGAACCGTTGTACATTCACGGCGTCGCCAAAGGGCGCGAAGCGGAAGAGCGGGTGGTGTTACTGCTGGAACGGGTGGGCTTGCCGCCCGACGATGCGCGCCGTTATCCGCACGAATTTTCCGGCGGACAGCGCCAGCGTGTTGCCATCGCGCGAGCGTTGGCGCTGAATCCGAAAATCATCATTGCCGACGAAGCGGTGTCGGCGCTCGACGTGTCGATTCGGGCGCAAATCATCAATCTGATGCTCGATCTGCAACAACAGTTCGGGCTGTCGTATCTGTTCATTTCGCACGACATGGCGGTGGTCGAACGCATCAGCCATCGGGTGGCGGTGATGTATCTTGGGCAAATCGTCGAGATCGGCACGAGACAAGCGGTGTTTGAAAACCCGCAGCATCCTTACACGAAAAAACTGATGGCCGCCGTGCCGGTGGCCGATCCGGCGCTTCGGCGTCGTCGCGCCGCGTTGGCCGTCGATGAAATTCCCAGCCCGATTCACAATGTCGGCGAGACGCCGATAACGTCGCCGCTGGTGGAAGTGGCGCCGCAACATTTTGTCGCGCAGCATCGGGTGGGCGGGGCGTATTGAGAACGGATGAAATAAAATACGGATAAAAATCGTGAGCAACTTTCGAGGAGGCGTTTGATGAAAATTTCACACTTGTGGGCAGTCGGCAGCATCGTTTTGGCGATGGGCGTTTCCTGCCCGGCGTCAGCCGGTAAAGATGTGACGATGGCGGTGGCTTCGACGTTCACCACGATGGATCCTTACGACGCCAACGATACCTTGTCGCAGGCGGTGGACAAATCGTTCTACGAAGG
>Ga0123357_10007655_pt1 | contig 13392 bp, 9 predicted proteins | sample TergutEmb28metaG_FD_89873 | JGI IMG/M metagenome (GOLD analysis project Ga0123357, IMG submission 89873) | Embiratermes neotenicus P4 segment gut microbial communities from Petit-Saut dam, French Guiana - Emb289 P4 | ecosystem: Host-associated > Arthropoda: Insects > Digestive system > Gut ...
TACCTACAAATTCATTGACCCAATAGACATCCCACCAAATTTAGCTTAACAAAAGCACGTAAAATGGTAAAAAGTTCTCAACATCCCCGCGCGGTTTAGGCATATTATATGAAACTCTTTTAGCAAGAAAGTTGTCAAAACTTGAAGATGATCGCTATAGGCCGAAACATGTAGTTTTTCCTTTGCTAATAAACACCATCATTTAGCCATATATTTATAGTTGTCTTTTTGACTGAATTCACCTCACCATGTAGTTTCAACACACAACGGGGATGGCACACCTGAGAAGTATGAACGCCTTTTTTTGTTTGTTTGTTTGCTTTATATGCACAAGCGTAACGTACTAAATATGGTATTGCGGTAGAGTGTAAGCAGGTATACCTTTAATTATTCCAATGGAACTGCAACTTCAGAAAGAGGAAATCTTAACTTTCGTAACTGTAAATATTGACTAATTGAGATAAATTTTGTTACGAACTTTGAAAATAAAAGGTACTTCATTGTTTTCTTTTGACAAGAATTGTGTAAACCGGTCTGTCAGGATTAGAGAGAATTTTATGTCCTTTGTGTGTGGGCTTTATGAAGCATTAGCACAAAACTAAACGCATATCTGCAAGAATTTATCTTTAAACTGTTCGATATTTTCAGACTGCGAGATTTATGCCTGCACCTAACCAAATAATATTATATCAAGTTTATCCATTACGTCCAGTAATCTTGTTGCCAATGTAATTTTGTTCACTGCTTTCATGTAATAAATATACTAAAATTTTGTCTTTAATTGACTAAGTGGACCAAGATCAATGTGCTCCGTTACCTTTTCTGTGTAAAGCTTATTATTATTATTATTGGGGGAACGCGGTGGCGCAGTTGGTTGAGGTACTGCGCTACAAGCCGGAAGGTCGCGGGTTCGATTCCCGATGGTGTCATTGGAATTTTTCATTGACCTCCTCCTTCCGGACGCACCATGGCCCTGAGCTCGACTCATCCTCTGACAGGAATATTTCCTGGGGTAAAGGCGGCTGGTGCGTAGGGCTGACAACCTTACCACCTTCATGTGCCGAATGTCTTGAAATCTGGGAATCTCAGCTTCCTGGAACCCTCAGGGCCTGTCCAGAACTGTACAGGGGTCGCTTTACATTCTTTACTTTATTGCTATTATTATTATTATTATTATTATTATTATTGTATTTTAGGTAAATAATCTAGACCAATTTCCATCAACTGTTCTGCATGTAACTAATCTGAATTTTAGACACATATAATATATGGCTTCTAATGTCACTTACATTAAAGTACCAACAACGTTTGCAGCACATTTTTGCTAAGATTTATCTCGCATGATAACGATGACTGCTGTCTGGTTTTACAGTAAGCAACTTTTTTGTGAAAACCTCCGTTTGTCTTGTCATACTGAAAGTTACTATACAGCCTTGTTTTATTATTACTCTTCTGTTATTAGCTTTCCTTTGTTTTGCTCGAAACAGGTACAACCTTCAGTCTCTCAGACTCACAAAGGCAACAACGTGGAAATTATATTGTAAAATAAAATAATAACAAGTAAATATGCGTTCCGGATCCACAGGATAAACAGTAAACCGGGTGGTTATGGAAGGATATTTGTTGCTCTTGGTGCACAAATTAGGTTCCACGACGTCAAATCCACTTGCTTGGTGTCATGTTGAATTGTGTTGTGATTATTGCATTTCCTTTCGTTTCGTTTCGTCGCCTTGCCTTTTCTTGTTTTGTCCTGTCTTGCCTTGTGCTGCGTTCCGCTACCGGATTAGATATTTGAACATTCTAGTAGCGACTTCTCATGTTGCGGCAAAGAGAAAAAAGAGGTTCACACTTTTCTGACGGGAGCATCCTGTGGACAGGTCTTCTGGTTTGCTCCCTTTATTAGAATTATTTACTATCTAATAGTAAAAGTCCACACATAGAAATTCGGCCTTACTCCTGTGGTGTTCTCTCCACAGTACAGGTTTATTTTTCCCCATTTCTGAATTCATGAAGTGGGTAACGGGGCTCGTCCCCTTGGGCGTAAAGTGGGTGAGGCATGAAGATGACCACTGAGGTAGTTACGAGGTTGGTGGAGTTTGGAACTATCTCACCACTCCCCATATGCTTTATGGCGTGCCCAGGGACATATTTACCCTTACCTAACTCTGTTTGCTTCAATAGTATCTTAAGGACGTTGGTAGCTTTGCATTAGATATGAATAAATGCGATATGAAATTACTGTCGTCAGCAGCGAAGTAACTGGTACTTAGCGGTGATTTATTGGAATCCGGCACTTGACTAAGAATCCAAATCAGAAATTCTGTTTGCTGGACGATCGCGATGTTTGTATAAAATTATAGTGAGCTATATATTAAGATAGTCTATACATATAAATAATTGATGCGATGGCAACTTCATGATTGATGGTTTTCCTACAGATTCGATCAAGTTTATTTACAAAGAGTTTTACTCAAGCAATCAAACTTTTATATCTGTGGGTGTGTTACGCATGCAGTAAACCCTGCCCAGAACGGCTCCGCCGTTACATGTGAAACTGTATTTATCATATAATTTCTCTTGTCCCTAGAATACAGAGTAATGTTCAATGTAAAGTTATGTCCTGTAAACAGGAATGTTAAAAGCTGAGGCACTAAGGTCAGATAAAATAGTCTGTTTGCTCTAGATTCTGCTTCCTGGAACGTAATCATTTGCACAGGTCGCATGACCTATTACTTTTACAGAGGTGCTGATAAGTCTTTAGCCCAACTAGGAAGGAAACAAGCTACATTCCCCGCATTTTATGGAACTTGGAGGTTCATTACCACATTCACAACAGTCCACCACCTGTCCCTACCCAAGCCAAATCAGACCATTCCTCGGCCCATCACACTTTTGACAGGCGCAACTTGTTTCCTTCCTGGTCGGGCTAAGGACTTATCAGCACCCCGGTAACATGCTGACATGTAGGAGAATCTAATGGCCAGGAAATGTTGCAGCTAGAATTCTACTTCAACCCACAATATCACACATTTGTCGTGTTGGTAACATAGATAAGGGAGCAGACAGCCAACAGAACTAGCATGACAATACCTACAGCGTGTATACAGTGTTGAGATATCCTGATGATGGACAGTGGATTTGTCGGAAACGTGTAGAGAACTTTATCAAATAAATTTGAGAATTAGTGCATCTTGTTGGCTTTTATTATAAGAATATATCACGATGCACGTTTCTCTGAATATCAAAATATTTCTTCATGTTTTCGAGCACATCTTGCTCTTTTGGACATCTAAGCCCTATTTACCGGGGTGCTAATAAGTCCTTAGCCCGACCAGGAAGGAAACAAGCTCCGCCTGTCAAAACTGTGATGGGCAGAGGAATGGATTGATTTGGCTATGGTAGGGACAGGTGGTGGACTCTTGTGAATGTGGTACTGAAACTCCAAGTTCCATAAAATGCGGGGAATGTAGCTTGTTTCCGTCCTGGTCGGGCTAAGGACTTATCAGCACCTCTGTATTTGTTAAATAAGTAAACTTCTGTTTTGACTGAACAAATTCTGCGTTCTAATTTTGTTGTAAACACATCGGTGATGATTCACGTTACAATTCCTGTAAGTTGGATCCACCGCTACTAGTCCCTTCACATAATGACTCAACCCGTTTTATTTCAGTAAGATTTATGGCCGATACTTTGGACACGTACAAATAATTATTATGCCTTCCACGAATCTGATTTATAACATTCAGGAATTACGCTGTTCTGTATAACTAAAACGATCCGCAGTGTTCCCCACTTGTCATTCAATAGTGATTTACTAATTTGATTTTTTCAAGTTTGCAAAAACTACGCTCTTCTACCTCAGCGGTATCTCTACAGAAAGTAAATAGACACTTTCTTCTCTTGTTGTGACACAACATTCAACAATTTCTTCTGTTGGTACTTTCATAAACCACCAGCGTTATTTTATACGAATAGGCCTGTGTGTAATGTGTCTTCAGCTCTGTGGCCTCTCCACGAGTGAGTTGTGAACCATTTCTTTTGGAACGAGACATCAAGATTAGAGAGTGTTGTGTGGATGGTGCGGTTCCAGCCTTGACTCCTGGGAATTATCCCCGTCAGTGTGGGATACAAAGTAACAGCAAGGAGTTGGCGTAATGATAGTGATGTTGCTTCGTGACTTTGCAAGTAAGGAATAACTTACGTGCTGCTCAGTGAATTTTCCTGGGTCTGCCGCTTTTCTAACTTTACTAGAAATGCGACAGAAGAAGTGTTTGCTTAGTTTAAAATAATGAATTTGTCGCAGTGAATGTCTGGGTATAGTGGTTAGCAATTGTTTCCTATTCTGCAACCATTCTTCTGGTATTTTGGAGAGGAAGCTTCAGGGTTTTACTCGATATACCCAAATAAAATAAATGGTTGTAGCTTAACAGCTATTGTTCTGTTAAAATCGGAGATATTTTACATATATAATTAGAAATTAAGGCAAAGGACGTCCAGCAAATTAATTTTCCACTCAAAATTTCATTCGTTGTGTGGGTTAGTTCCCAACGCAATTTTGTCCTTAAGTTTTAGTGTAAGACAGTAGGTGAGATGCGTGTCCGTCGCTAAGGCTTGAACAATACAAAACAAATATTTCGTAATATCTACGTTTACACATTTTATTAAAATTTAGAAATAGTCTGTAAGTAAAAAAAAATGCTTTTATAAATTCAATCTCTTTGGAACCTGATATTAAACATTCTTAAGGAGAAAACTGCATAACTTATTTATCTCAGTAGTTAACCAACTTTATGCACAAAAGTTTTGTTTTACAATAAGTTTATTTCTTACCTCTACATGTTTCGAGCACATGTGCTCGAAACATGTAGAGGCATGAAATAAACTTACTGTAAAACAAAAATTTTGTGCAACAAGTTGGTTAATTACTGAGATAAATATACTGAGATGCACGGTCAGCAAAACGTCAAAATTTGCATAACTTATGTTATTTATTGTGTCTAGTCAACAAAGTCAATACCAGACACCAGTAACGTGGTCCACGTCTTGTTGTTACGTTGCCAGCAAAGTAAAAAAAAAGAAGAGCCTGTATGCAAAGCGACGTTTTAAGAAACACAGCTGCGTCCTATAAAGTATAGTCTAGTGACCGCCTTTTTCTGCAGTCTGAAATTAAGAACAGTTACAATGAGCATTAGTGTATACAGCTGACACTTCTTGTTCAGACGCTTGTAAATATCCAGTTCTCTGATTACTTTCCCTCCATGTTATAGCTGATGCTTTTATTCATTTCTAAAATCTAGGCATATATATTTCATATACACCACTAAGACAGAATCATAAAACCCTCTTACGTCTGAAGATGACACTCTTGCGGGATATAACGCTATGTTTGTAATTAGTTTCCATTGTATCAGATGAGCCTACCGCTTGTACCTTCATTTGTTGTATGGAAGAAGCACGCTTCTTTGAAATGTCGGTAAACATTCTCTGTAACACCGCTTCATGTTCTAGAAGACAGTAATCATCTTCAAGAACGCTATGAGAACGTCAAATCTCACACCTGCTGTCAATTTATTCTGAAAAGTTCCAAAGAAACCTATTGTTTGACGTGTGACGTACGTCTATCGACCTGTGCTGTAATTTGTACTACTAATATACTAAGCATAACTTTTGTCATATTTTGTAGCTCGTATATTACGTAGTATTTTAAGGTTTATTAACATGCTTGTTGGGAGAATTAAAGCTCGAATTTTTGTCTAAGTGTCTAATTTAAATTCCCACCTCAAAATCAATAATGCATGTCTCCATTAAAAGGACAAATTAATTAGTGTCGTTCAAGGAGTTAACCGATTTTTGTTCCGGGACTTGTACGTAACACACAACTCTTTTCTGTGGACGTGTAGGCTTTCTTGATTTTAAAGCATAATAATCCATATACTTTAAAATGAAGACCTGATGTAAACACACGCCGATATTTGCCCTTCTATGTGTTCTTGCAATCCTGAATTCTTGTGGTCAATATGCGGTGAACTCTTTTGTTTGCCATACTTGACACCCTGTCATAGCATCATAAACTTCATTTCTATTGTATGCACCAAAATATTCGCATTCACGTATTCAAAATCTAGCAGTTTTCATTTTCTTGTCCAACTATCAACGTGCCCTTCTCCAGCACATTTCCAGTTGCCAAGAGGGCATTTTCGTGTTTTTTTTTTCCTCTATTTAGGACCTCACTCATAATCTCGCGTTAAATTAAAGATTTTTTCAGCCTGTTACAGAAACATATGAGGATATTTTTAGAGTCTATTTCCAGAAAATTGAAGGATACTTCCAAACACTTTTGACTCGCATTTAAGGATATGTATTAGGTTCTTGTTCGGGGTAAAAATATTATACGACCCCTACACGCCCATCTAAGGACCCCTGTCAGTCTGTTTCCCAAGGATATAAGTTCCTTTCCATGGTCATTATTCGACCTCCTGAAGCTCTTCTAGTCTCTAGCTTGAGGATTAAGCACCATTAGCAGTCTCTTTCCTGAGGACTGAAGTATCTTTCCACATCTCTTGTAACAGTATATAAATATTGGTCTCATCTCAAGAGTCGAAAATCCAAAAAATACATAATTGTTTCCAGAATTGGAATTTTGACGAAGATGGAGATATTTTGTCTCGAAACGTGGGGCACCATTCATCCAGTGACGCGGCATCACATCCCAGAAGAACAGAAACATAATTCAGATCCCTGAATAAACTTAAAATCTCGCAAATACCTCAGTATGCCTCCTTATCATTTTTGCGGATCTGATGATTTTAGTGTCTTGGTTCAAACTGTCTAAGGACCATTTGCAATTTCTTTCTCGAGGATAAAAGGACTTCCTGGACACCAATCTGGTAATCTTTGCTATTGCTTGACCTACGTTCTGCGGACCTGTCCCAATCCCTTTCCCTTCCCTTTGCCGTAGATCCACATATTGTCAGTTATGATTCCTATGCGTTGTGAGGGGGTAAAGAAAGCTGCGAGCAAGGGGTAGTGATTTTAAATGTAATTCCTTACTTCACTTTGCTTACATGTTATTATCAAAAGTTGACTTGTTTAGGCGATAAACACTGCGTGCCTTGTACACTAAAACAAATAGCTTTAAATTTATCCTGCCACCAGAGTAAAAGTAATAATTAATTCAACTAATGAATAAACAATTCTTCTGTTTTAATGACATTGTATTGTCGTTTATTTTTAAAAACATTCCAGCGACACACAAGACAGGCACTCCGTCCAGATTAGCTCGCTTCGAGCTGTATACGTTTTCTACACACACTTCGTAAGACATAAAAGTAAAATTACATAAAATCCTTGTTTTCAGTATAAAGAATGCAATCTCATTGTACTAGATAGGAACTTCTTTGTCTTTAATGGTTTCAAAGTATTTTATATTGTTATAATTGGTGATGACGTTATTAAGCCGAAACGTGTTGCAAGTTGTCGTTAAAAAACTGAAAATATTTATGTTGTGATGGACGGTTTGTTTATTATTGTCTCTTCACATCAAACTTCTGTGTACCCTTATTTGGTCACTGATATAGTCCTTCCCGAACTTTGTAACCACCAGACAGTGGTCACTCTCACAGTAACCTCTTTTAAAAATGGGATATCGAGTATTCTTCAATGCCATCTCCTGTCCATCAAGTTATGATCACTCTGATTGTGAGTCTACCCAGCAGGAGCAGTACAAGCATATCAATGTATGTTTCTATGTTCGAAAATGGTGTTTTTGGTAGTTACATTTTTCGATGTCGCATATTTTACTAAATGACCACAATCAATTTTATTGTCTTTAAATAAACTTTTGTTCCCAATTGTTGGTCCGAAAATATCTTCTGTTCGTAATTTTACATAGAAATCTTAGAATACAGTTTTAATATGATAGTTTGGGGTCTGATAGGACACCTGCTCTAAATGTCTTGCAGCAGCTGTCCCTTGTACCGATCCCTGTGGCCACGGTCTATGAAGTGGATCTGCGGCCGCTCGCCTACAGAGATTGGGCGTTCGGATCCCGCTGGGGACGTCTATGTCTGTCTCTTGTCAGTGTTGTGTGTTGTCAGGTAAAGGTCTGTGTGACGAGCTGATTACTCGTCCAGAGGAATCCTACTGATATTGGTGGGCCATTTTTGTGTGATCTTGAAACCTCACGAATGAGGAGGCCATTTTTTTATGTTTTGCTGACCGTGCATCTCAGTATAATCTTAGTAATTAACTAACTTAATGCACAAATTCTTGTTTCATAATAAGTTTATTATATGCCTCTACATGTTTCGAGCACTATGTGCTCATCATCAGGAGGTCAAAATTGTATTATAGAGCATCTGGTATCATCACACTCTGTAGGTGGCCGTCCAGGACACAGGTGCATCGGACGGCCACCTACAGAGTGTGATGATACCAGATGCTGTATAATACAATTTTGACCTCCTGATGATGAGCACATAGTGCTCGAAACATGTAGAGGCATATAATAGACTTATTATGAAACAAGAATTTGTGCACTAAGTTCGTTAATTACTAAGATTAAGAGGAGGCCATAGTTCGCGTTGGGCTGCAGCGACACAAGGAAAAAAGAACTTTCGCTTGTATATTCACTTTCATCCATAGTTTAGCATGGCCATTCAGAAGAGTATCAACAAACCAGCGTCCCTTTAGTCTATAAATGACGCCCTATGACTAACGAGCAGGACACAGCTCTGGGTGTTGTCTTAGACACAGAAATGTCTTTTAATAACACCTCCAATGACTCAATGTGTGCTGCTATTTTTAAACATGAGATGGACTACACTATCATACAGTGGATTACAGCTACCCTGGAGGGCCGCCTGGCTGCGGCGACTTTAAGTGGATTTTCCAAGAGGGTTGCGGTATCTAGGGGTTACCTACAGGGAGGCGTTTTGTCACCGTTCCTTTGGTGTCTTGATGATGATGTGATAACAAGGCTCACTGGGGGGTGGAATATATGCTCACGGCTAGGCTGATGACATTTGTCTTCTAGCGGTGAGGAAATTCCCAAATACGGTATCGAGGCTTATACAATGGGCCCTTCATACTGTAGAGATGTGGTGCGACGAGGTCGGGTTTTCGGTTAACAGAACTGGGTTTGTTGTATTCACAAGGAGAAGGAAACTGCTTGGTTTCTTTGAACCAAACGTTTTGGGCTTAATTTACATCGCTCTGTCGATCAAGTATCTCGGGATAGTCCTGGATTCTCGGCTGACTTGGAGGGAGCATGGGGATGTCAAAGTAAGGAAGGCTCAAAATTTGTTGTGGGCCTGTATGAGGGCCTATGGTTCGACGTGGGGCCTGAGACCCGAAGGGGTCCGTTGGCTCTACTTCTTTATCATTAGAACATCCACTAGTTTTGCATCCTTAGTTTGGTGTTCTGGCTGTCAGACGGCTAATGCCAAGAAAAGACTAAGCAGAGTACAAGACTTGCATGCTTAAGGATAACGGGAGCGATGCGCGCTACTCCTACTAGTGCTATGAAAACATTTACTTGCCTCCTTCCACTGAAGTTGTTAGTTCGGAGTGAGACGAGGTTAGCTGCGCACTTCCTCTGAAGTCTGGGATGTTGGACTTACTTTTACCCCAGTTGAGAACATAGTAGCATATTTGATGCGGCTTCAGCAGTCAGATCTCATATTTAATAAGGGGTAGATGGTATGAGGCTAGCATTTAAAGTTGAACCCAAATATAGGGTTACTATGTTGACTACAGAAGAGTGTTCCAGACGACATGGGACTCCTTCTGTAGTTAAAGGGCTCTTCTGGTATACAGATGGGTCCAGGATGAAGGAGGGGACCGGAGTTGGAGTCTGTGGGCAATGTGTGGGAAGAAGGCTCATTATTTCTCTATGAAGGTATGCCACAGTTTTTCAGGCCGAGATATTATTATCTTGACATGTGCTTATGAAACTCAATTGTATGATAGATCGAGAAGTAAGTGAATATTTGCTCTGACAGCCAGGGGGCACTGAAAGTCCTTCAGGCCGCCAGAACAATGTCTCCACTGGTGCAACAGCACCAAAAGACGCTGAATGATATCTTCACCCGGCATACTGTAGGGCTGTATTGGGTCCCTGGGCATGCTGGGGTACGAGGAAACGAAATCACCTGCAGGCTCTCAAGAGATGGTTCTGTTCAAAAGTTTGTTGAACCTGAGCCGTCCTTCGGGGTCTTTAGGCATAATATAAGATGAAAGATAAAGTGCTGGATAGATAACAAGTTATGGCAAGGTGGCGATGTCTTGGTAGTAATCAGAGACAGGCTAGAGAATTAATTTAGGGCCCTAGTCCGGCTGCAAAGACCAGACTTTTGTCCTTTGATAGGATACAATCCAGGGTTTTTATTGACCTGCTTAATGGACATAATACCCTGAGAAGATATATTCACTTAGTGGGCTAACCAGTATTCCCTTATGTAAGAGATGTGGAGCAGAGGATAAAAACTCGGCCGACATCCTCTGTGATTGTGGAGATTTGGCTTCACTCAGACATGTACATCTGAGTTCCTTTCTCTTGGATCCAGAGGACATTAATTGTTTAATTCTGGGGGCCGTCTGGAACTTTAGCAAAGGAACAGAATTCCCTTAAACTGGTATTAGATTATGGGGTACAAAGGGCCCGTTAATTATGGCTTAGGTACATCGGGACCATCAGGGCTCGAAATCAAATGCTAATCAATCAACCAATCAACGCGTTCCTCTCTCAGCTGCTGAAGGGATTTTTATATTCGACATATAGTGATGATTTTTATTTCCTTTTCATAGAAAGAAAACACTATTCCGTGCTCGTTCAGTTCTCTCTGTGCCATCTGACCACCTGTGTCTCAAGTAAATCCGGTATGTGTTTCGCTAATTCTCCTCCAGCTATGTTCTGCGACTCTTCACGATCGAAGTTCAAATTTTCGGGCCTATTGTTGCTTACGTCCTACCAGGTAATATAATTCCGAGACCTTTTCAGTCATTTTTAACGTGTCAAGTTTCTTCAGAAGGAGTGTATGGCCTCGCTCAACTACCAAGCTGGACGACCACCACTTGTCAGTTATCCGCGAAAATTTGTTCAAAATATTCGCAGCTACTTTCCTTATATGGAGGCCGTTTTCTGCATCGGCAACCCGAAGATGTGCCACACCATTTTTACGTGGATTTACATTTCAACTGTTATATAAGTTTGCCAGGCCAAAACACAACTTTTTCGTATTTGAAAATTGCATAGCCTCTTATATAGACGCTTTTTCTGTAACGTTTGCCTTAGATAGCAATGGCAGGAAAGTCTGTTGTAATGCTTATTTGAACGAATCTCCTGAAAAATCTCTCCGAAAAGGGATTAGAACACCCCTTAGTGACCTGTATTAAAAGGAGTAGTTTTGAATACTTACAACAGAGCAATTTGGGAGGTATAATCTACTATATACGTATATATGTCTTATTACGTAACATTGTGCCTTGTGTTCACATTTTACAGTGTAACAGCACACAATTATGATAGCACGCGTTTCACACGAATGAGAAAGTGGCAGTATAATTCTGGAAAATTCCGAACCTTTTAGCCGCCCAAGCTAGCTTGTACTGTACGTAATACGATCTTTCAACACATGGAGCACTCATTAAGGTTAACGGCTGGGTAATCCTATCCTTAATTTTTAACCTGAATTTACTTTGCCCCAATTAATATTTGTTAAAACGAGAACGAGGAAAATCAATTTAGCTTACTACACGTTAGGGGCCTTATTCTCCCTTTAACCTTACGTATGTGAATAAGGACAATAATATTGCACCATTAAGAAGCACAGCGTTTTGTCAATACTTGGTGAAATAGCCATGCACATAATCTCCAATAAAAATCTGGATTCACAATATACTGATGGTAAATATGGTGGAGGAACTATTTCTCCCAGCTAATCAACGTGCATGGGGTTAAGGATGTTGGATAGGCTGGGCATGTGGCGCATATGGGTGAGGAGAGGGGGTGTATAGGGTCTTGGTGGGGAAACCGGAGGGAAGGAGACCACTGGGGAGACCTATGCGTAGATGGGTGGATAATATTAGGACGGATCTCCAGGAGGTGGGATGTGGGGATATGGACTTAATTGGGCTGGCCCAGGATAGAGACAGGTGGCGGACGCTTGTAAGTGCGGTAATGAACCTTCGGGTTCCGTGAAATGCGGGGAGTTTCTTGACTAGCTGCAAACCAGTTAGCTTCTAAAGAAGCACTCTGCACCATGGAGTGAGTAAGTAAGTAAATATACATGAAATCACTCCGTACACGTACGGGTCGTCTTTTATTATACGAAGATTTGGCTTTAAGTATGATCAAAAAATAAAATATAAAGCCTCTACATCCTCATAATTACTTACGAAATCTGTTAGTAATTTCAACAATAAAATTTGTCTAAAATAATTACAATTCATAACCAACAAGATGCAAAATAGTTGCATCTTGTTGGTTATCAATTGTAATTACACCAACGATGCAGGGGAACACGAAAGCGAAATTAAAAAAAAAATTCTAAAATAGTTGTAAAAATCCAGGTCATACCTTAAAGGTGACAAATTCCTTCTCCACTACAAAAAAAGAATTAGTTACATTTGTTGCCGTTTCGTTTCGGAACCTCAGGAAAAACGTGTAACCCCATATTGGATAAAATGCAGAAAATGTGATTGTTACAGTATGTCGTACCTCTAGGAGTTTTAGATGGACTATTTTATATCGAAATAGCACAAATTAGACCCACTTATATCCTCCTTAAACTTGGAATATTCAGGTGCACAATCGTGAAAGTGGGGTAGTAGTACTGCCATGAGAAATTCGACTATTTGTTTTACAAATATGTGTTACATCAATTTTCTGCCTCAGAGTCACATCCGAAGTCTCTACTAGACAGTAATTGCAAATGCAAAATTCCCAGCCACATTAATGGCCATGTTGCAACGCAAGGAGTTTTTCCAGATTCTCGCAAAGTAGCATATCTGTACTAAAATAATATTGCCACTAAAATAATAAGAACATAAGAAATATTTCTATAACGTAACACCGAAGCTTATTCTGAACTTTGTATCCTGATTCCATTCAAGTGGTCACTGGGGTTACAATTTAGGTTTTTATTAAGCTTTATATATACGTAGGTTATTTGGAAAGTAAGTACCGTCTGCGCATTTATCTCACGCATCCTCGAGACTGTCACTTTGCGCATATGCAGTAACTTCCTCTATCAATTGAGGAGCCACAGACGCCATTTCGTGAAATTCGTGTTATGTTTATGTTTGTTAATGTGCGTTAAACATGTTTGAGACAACTGAAGGGGCCGTCGACTGTGAAATACGGTCTGTAATTCGTTTTTTGAACTCTAGGAA
>Ga0123357_10007656_pt1 | contig 13391 bp, 11 predicted proteins | sample TergutEmb28metaG_FD_89873 | JGI IMG/M metagenome (GOLD analysis project Ga0123357, IMG submission 89873) | Embiratermes neotenicus P4 segment gut microbial communities from Petit-Saut dam, French Guiana - Emb289 P4 | ecosystem: Host-associated > Arthropoda: Insects > Digestive system > Gut ...
GCCAACACCCCAAGATGTTCGGAAAAAAGGCAGTAAAATTCTAAAACTACCTAGATTCGTAATTGTTTTACATTAGCAATGACAAATAAATTGGTTGTCATCAAAAATAGTCTTAAAGTACCAAAAATTAAGAAAATGTTACTATATGAAATGAAATTTCTTGTACCAAATTACAGCTGCCTCCAGAACCCTTGACTAGGGGGCTACCGCTCCCAGATCCCCGTTTTCTCTGTTCTCTGTCCTCAACTGACATTGTTGAACCCCCCTTGAACAAAATTCCTGGGTATGCCACTGTACATACGGCCTGTCGGTTGTAAACATCGAGTTTAAAGTAACTTTTGCTCCACTCTGTACAGTGTACTGGCTACGATTTAAGTATGTGGTAAGGTCTATATAATGTACTTGGTTGAGACAGGCAAATGTTAACAAACAATAAACCTGTTACTATCAAACAATGCACCGGCTTAGCGTTCCAACATCGTCAGACCATCACGTTGAAGAATAAAACCTTCTAGGATGTTACATCGTGACGACTGGTAACCAGTTACTAAATGTTTTGGACAAGCGCAGTGCCTCCATCTTCCACAGTACAGCAAACCAGGAATATTAATCACGCAATCCAAGACACAGCCCAAACTCCACTTGTTAAGTAACTTATGACCAGTGCCTCCGTGGTAACCTGATAATGATTCTCCGGGACTTATACGGGATGCAACGGTGGTAATTTACGTCACCGTACGAAGCACAATGGTAACCATTCATTTAGTGGTCTGTCCTACGACAGGTCCAAAGCCTCTACCAAATCGAGCTCACCACATAGTGCGATCTAGAGCTTCCTCCTTCAAACGTGAGTATCCTCTCCTTTGCTTAAGTTCATCCAGTAGCTTCCTACGTTTTATTCCTCGACTTCCTGTCACTTCTATACCTCCTTTAATCTTTCCTTCAATAACCCGTTGTAGAAGGCAGTTTCGACGCAGAATGTGACCAATCCAGTTAGCCTTCCGTTTCCTTATTTCATGTATATGTACCACAAAATGCTACCCTAAAATCTCTGCACTTTCACACACTATTTATTTGTGACATTTTGAATTCTACAAACAACAACGGTTGTTTGCCTAGTAACATCAGGTAACTGGTCACAGTGCGGCACAGATGCGTGTTCCTTTCTGCGAATTGGTGAGTTCATTTTTAAAATTATTTTTAGGAGTTTCATGCTTCAAATGATTAAAGGCACTATGCCGAGTTCTGAAACGCAAGGATGATAGAATACGACGACATGCCTGAGTCCGGCCAGTAGGCCTCACGTTGGGATTCGAACCTGGTTGTTTTGGAGAGCGTCAGAACGTGTTACACGGTGCCTTCCCACATCGTGAAGTTCTAAACTTAAAAATACAATGAACGTTTGGAATGACGCAGGGAAAACTGCTGAGATTGCATCCTCCATCATAGCGAACAGACGGCAGGTGCAGTACAGTGCGACTGTTGGTTCACAGAGCAGCTTGGAGATGATAATTCTGAGTGTGCGTGTGAGTGCATGAGTGAGAGTGTGTAAGGCCATCGCATTCCCCAGCCTCCCCGGACCCCAGGGACGAGCGGCGTCATGTACGTTGAGTGAGGAACCATGTCACTTAGCGTCCCTGGGGACCCACAAACTAGAAACGTCCCTCCACAGTTCCAGAACAAAGGAAACACGTGAAGCAAAACTGACCGGCAAACACTTGTTACGGCAAAGTCGCCCCAAAGATATTAGAAGAACAATGGGAGTGCTGCAGGAGATGGCTGGACTAATACAATGCACCTAGATACTAGGAGGGGGATGTACAGTTGACACAATGTAACATACAAACCGAAATTGTTAGTATCCCTTTCTTTGGAAAGACCAGTTAGGTGTCTCTTTAGAAGAGTTATTTATAATTTAATTTTTAATTATTTAATTATATATAATATAATAACTATATAATATAATATAATATAATATAATATAATATAATATAATATAACATAATATAATATAATAACTATATAGTATGTAATAGTTATTTAATTTTAATTCAATATTTAATTACTTAACTTTAAGTTACATTTTGTCACTTTCACCTGTCCGCTATTTTTTCCCCCATTATAAAACAACGAGATTATTCCGCCGGTGGGCGTTAGGTTGACTGTGTTATGGTAAGATACGACATGTGACTTGGCACACAGATACCAGCATTTACGAAGACTCGGCTTCCACCTTCTGGATACACCCGAACATAGGGGTACAGTTCAGCTATGGCAACGGGAGACTTGGGAGATATTTAAAAAATGCGGGTGGGACGGGGTTGGTTATTGACCTGGCAAGGCAATATATCTGCAACTTTTATGTTTCTGCGCCGCGCATTGTAATTAAATCGTAAAACATTAACCAACAAAATGCACCTTTGTTAAACTGATATTTTGATTTTTACGGTGTATTGTACGTGTTTAGAACCCGACGGTTCATCATCAGGAAGACCGCTGAAGGTACAGGTATGGTACAACTTCTGTACATGCCAACGGTATAGTGTCTTCCTGAAGATGAATCTTCTGGTTCGAAACACGTTGAAGACACCGTAAAAATTAAAATATCAGTTTAACAGAGGCGCATTTTGTTGGTTTACATTATACGGTAACTCAGCGACTGCTGTCTGTTCAAAAACATTTATCACTTCACGGTACACGCCACAGGAATATGCAAGTGTTCTACCGGCTGATGTATTTGGGACTGGTATTAACCACTTATATCCCGTGCCACAAAACAGGCACTGGCTTCATGCCCTGCGTCTCCTTTTTCCCTCGTCTTTCCCCAATTCCTCACCCGCATGTAACAAGATATGGGAACTACCAAATCACACGGTATCACAGCTTAGAATACAGCGGCCGTAATTGTGTTTCGATAGGTAGAAATTTTGTCCCTTACGCGGGAAAAAGAAAATAATTTTTCAGTGTTAGAAAACAAAGTTCTCGGGAAAAGCGCTGAATCTTGCGGAAGAAGGAAGGTCCTTAGAAAATTACACGAGCAGAAGCTTTTAAATTCACAGCGGCTATATCTCGGACACCCACAGATTAAAAACAAGATGGATGCAAAATCATACTGAGGAATCCCTGGGAACTGAACCATAAGAAGATGAAGGAGGAGTTGGGGTGGGTGGTAGGGGGGTGTGGAAGATAACATTACACCAAGAATCCAAAAATTTTCCAAACATGCAGAGTTACGTCCAAATGATTGTCGCCTAGGCGTTAGAAGGGCGATAAGAAGCAAGTTCCATACCGAAGACCCACATTGCTGAAGTGACCTGTGAACCTCGCTGTTGTCTGACGCTTTGTGCTGGGTACGTGCGAAATGATACACATTACTGCGCGTAACGGAGAAAATTGCAGTGACTGTACCTTAAAAAATTAGGCAGTACCGCAGAAAATGCTGTCGCCCGGAAAAGCGAGCACCCAGGAGTTTTGTTACCCGGAAATAAGCCGAATAATGATAGATGGGCAGAAAAAACGCCCAGGGTTCTGCCCAATGACGTGCGTTGGTGTAGAAACTTTGCTTTCCGCTACCCGATTGTCATTACAATAATGATACCGTATTTCAAAAATGTGTCTGACACTCAGCCGAAGGGGGCAATAAAGGGTTTGAGTCATAAAGTGCCTCAAAATACGTATTGCTTAACATTTTGTTATGTTGGTTATACTGAAGAAACTTACGGCCCGGTGGACTAAGCCCGTTGAAAATAAGGTTTCTGACAAGATGGTGCTACAGTAAAGAATTGTATTGCTGTAAGACAATACATTCCGGATACTTCCTGGCTCACGCACGTATGCTATCCTCTACAACACCTGCTACACTCACCAGGCTGCACGGAGTCACGAAGCAGACGATCGCCTTCACCGGGGTACAACCCTCGAATGTGAGACACCTAGGGCCAGTGATGGCTGAACACTCTGTAGTTGAGGCGTCCCCGTTGTATATGTAGCAATTAAAATAAAAATATAGGTAAAGGAAGCCAAAACACAACTAGTTTTATTGGATGTTAAATGAAACGACATGTTTCGGCCTATTTGGCCATCATCAGGTTGCAAAGTTCTACGAGACTAAGTATTGTTGTGTGTGGCGGATGTTGAGATCTCATCATCTGGTCAAAAATTATACATGAGACATAAACTGCGTATGAGCAGGTACGGCGGTACCCTGGGTGGGGGTCATCTCCCTTGGGCTCTGTCGTTGGTGTTGGTGGGAGGGTCCGGATGGCGAATTAGCAGGTATGATGCGTCACATGTGTGGCGCTGGAGATTCGAGGATAGATGTCTTGTTGTTTGTTCTAGTGTCACTTTGGTGTTGGACACTTCGATGTTGCATTGACACGTTCGTGTATTGTACCCGGGGATCACTGTAGAATCGCCACACACAACACTTAGTCTCGTAGAACTCTGCAAACTGATGATGGCCAAGTAGGCCGAAACATGTCGTTCATTGACATCCAATAAAACTAGCTGTGTTTTGACTTACTTTACCTTTATTTTTATTTTCATGGCCGAACACTTTGCGAAAAGAAAACAGAAATATTTTTGCTAGCTTCGGTCAATAACATTAATTTACGTAATTAAAGTCTTCAGTATAGGACATGCAACGTAAATGGCACAATTCAACATGCAGTTCTCCGTGCCTACGGATCAGCTACTAAGAAACGAGTAAATACCACTAATCGGGCAGACATTTCGATTAAAGCTGCATGGAGTGGATTTAGAGGGATCGAGGAATGGGGTAGGAAGGGAAAGAGAACGTTCTGTGTACAGTACAAAGTATCGCCTGATTCCAAGAACGCTCTGCATATATTTACAACCAGTCCCCGACCCCCTCACGCATTTCCTGAAAATTATTTTTCCATTATCGTCTCACTCATGTGACAAAGGGTCTTCTGGGAAAAGTGACGCATGTCTGGTCATGGCAGACCACGCGGAAGCAGAACACAAAAGTCCGGCTAGCAATTACTCTGCGGTGTTTTGGGTCACGACATCGTGCGGTCTGGTTCGCGGGTATCGACGTTAGTTCACAAACCCGCTGCCTACGTGACCATGACCGGAAGTCTGAAGGCGGTAGGTAGATAGGAATGCTGACAGATTACATCACATCACAACAACCTCTCGCTGCGTAAGCGGTCTGTTTATAGTCCAACATACGCAATCCGTGACACATAGTTTACAATGGCTGTCCGGAAAGTATGCAGCCATTCTGAATAGCTCAAGAACCGGTCAAGTGGCCTTGATGTAACTTGGCAGCCAGTCGGAGGGAACGTTACTTTGCATCCGTGAATAGTCAGTCTCTCGTGGAGCCAATCGGTCGGCAGTGAGACGCCGTTGACTGAGCTTGTGTACTGTGTGACCATCGCATTCATAAATCTCCCTTTCAACGGCGATTTCGGTTTTGGTAAAAGCCAGAAGTCGTAGAGAACAAAATCTGGGCTGTAGGGGGCTGACAGACCTGGATGATGTGATGCTTTGCCAATAAAAGCCTGCACGAGAGCTGCAGAATGGACAGGCGCATTATCGTGATGAAGCTGATCTGCTCGCTCAGTCATTGTGAATACGATGGACACACAGTACACAAGCTCAGTCAACGGCGTCTTACTGCCGACTGACTAGCCCCACGGGAGAATGACTCTTCATGGGTACACAATAAGGTCTCCTCTGACTGGCTGCCAAGTTACATCAATGCCAAGCGACCGGTTCTCGAGATATTCAAAATGGCTGGATACTTACCGGACAGTCCTCGTATGACATATATCAACTCATACATGTTTCGGCACCAGGTGCCATCCTCAGGGAGTCACTATAACAAAGACATGTAAGCCAACATGCAAATCCAAGTTCTGCTCCTCCATACAGAAATGATTAAGATCTTGGAATGCTAAACTCAAATAAAATTACAGTAATACAGTATTAAATACTACAATATATAACATTCAGCCGCTACAGTTACCAGTTCTTAGGTGTTTTTATATATGTGTGGAAGATGTAAATACACATCGAAGTCGATTCCAAATGATTTGAAAAGTTCTAGTACAGATACGCCTGGCGGTGTAGAGTGTCAGAACACCAGCACAGCCTGGCGACCGAATTTGTAAGCTCGCGCCAAGAACATATCAAAACATCAGTGTAAAATACATGAGCCACACCTGAAGCTGCGAGGACCTAGGAAGTCTTGATAACTGAGCAGATATCGTACTTACCGACAGAGACAGAGGGTAACAACGCAGATCACTCGAAGGATTGATTTTTTAATGTTGGTGTTGTAGCTACTTCACGCTATACTGCAATACCGACTGAAAATCAACCGCATTACGCGCGAAGAACTGGCATTCTTGTTAAGCTACAATACAAAATACGTGACTTATTTTAATTGTGATGATTAATTCCTTGCATTACTAAATTCACAAAAATTAAACTCTCGCATTGGCGCGTGTATTTCACAGATGATTAAGGACTAAAACACACACAAAATTGATATATTTTGTTGACCGTGCACCCTAATATAATGATAGTCTTTTTTTTTACCAACTCGATGCACAAATTCTTTATTTTAATACATTTATTACATTCCTCTTTATGTTTCGAGCACTATTATGCTCATCTTCAGGAAGACGGTTGTATTAACACAGCATCTGGTATCGTCACTCTCCTTAGGTGACTGCTCAGTACACAGGTTACGGGAGGGCTCTCGTAACCTATCGTAACCTGTATACTGAACAGTCACCTGAAGACAGTGACGGTACCAGATGCTGTACTAATACAATTGTCCTCCTTAAGATGAGCACAATAGTGCTCGAAATATGTAGAGGAATATACTAAATGCATTAAAATAAAGAATTTGTTTATCAAGTTGGTTAAAAAAAAAGAATATCACACAAAATTGAGTAAATGGATAATACGTTTCAAATCTGCTCCTAATTTCAAATGTATACACCGCAGTAAATCTCAGCACTCCCTAATAAGCTCATTTACGAATAACGAATCCAACCCATAAATAACTCAGAGCAATTTCGCTCGTGTCGCATTGCTACATGTTTAATACTTTAAAGCCCAGTGGTAACTATACGTACCATCTGCTTTAACATTAAACAACTCTCAATTTTGATGCACTTTATACGTAGGTGTTAAAAGCGATGCTTACAGTAAACAACGGTATGTTCCCTGTACATTAAAGGACTGGATTTTATAACTGACACAGAATGTGTTCTCTGTGAGGGAGGAACAGAATAATTGTACATAATTTAAACGCATTCAAATCGTTAAATGTATTAACGATTATAAGGGAGACGTGACATTTCAAAAGGCTGGGGAATGAATTACCGAGGAGTCGGCAGTTCCAATTCCTGGCAACAGATGGAGTCTTTATCGGGGCGTGCAACCGACTTCAGGGCCCACACCTACACCCACCTAGCAGGTGACCGACAACAGTCCTTGTGGCCAAGGTGTTAAACTGTACATCCGCCACCCCACAGTCTTTGTGACACCGTACTTATTGAAGAGCAGGGATAATTATTATCATGATCTACAGAACTACCGAATAAAAAAAATATTTTGTATATTACACATACAGTCGAACACAACTATATTTCACCTAGCAGTACAGTAGATATACAACTACATGTTTCGGACCTATATGTTGGCCATCTTCAGGTTGTGCTTTAACTTACAGAGCAGCTATACAAGATGTGTGGGGTGTTCTTTTGGGGAATTGGGGGTTGGGTGGGGGAAAAGAGATCTCGTTGTTTCAATAGTGGGTACCATGACCTAGGGCTGTTACGAGTGAATTATCATTAGTTGTTTACGTAGATATGTCAAAGCAGGTTACTATTCTTATGCTAAGGATATGTTATGAATAGTATCATTAATAATATTGGTGTCAATATATACTTAAAACCAGCATGCTATAATGTATCGATATAGTTCATAAAACTCTAGCAAAATCTACCGAATGAATGTTTCCAAGAGAGATGACAGTTCATGAGTCAGTATTGATGGCAATCTCATTTGTTTTCACTGATTCATTCTCAGAAATTCTCCTTAACAAAAACGTTTACCGTTACAACTTGGGTGCTGCCTCCAACGGACGCCCACATATGTACACGAGATATTCTTGACTTTCTTAAACTTTTGGCGCCGGAATTTTTTTTTTAATTTTAGCACACCCTGTATATAAAATCTGAATAATACGGGAACCAAATACGTTAGATTTATGAAACAAACTGCATTTTAAGAGGAAAAAACGGACAGTATATACCATGTTTAAAATATTCAGTATCTACATTTGTTGAATAAATATATAAAATGCACCGTTTAGAGGTTAGCGGTATGGTACGACCACTATAGTCGTCGTTAGGAGTCAAAGGGTTAACATAAAATACGTTAGCTTCCCGCGGTCTCCGGTGGTGACAGTACTGTCAGTTCGAACCTTTTGTCTCATATGTACACGTTGTCTACGATCCGCTGATCTCCGGAAGAAATTACCTAGCATCAAGCATTAGTACGCAGAATTTGTAATCTTTATTAACAATAAGATGCCGTAATTATTTTTGAATAAATAATTTACTGTTTGTACGTGGGAATTATTCACTTGGGTAAGGTAATTCAGTTCCAGTACAGATCCTTAGTGCCCAGAGGTTTCCAGGAAGTTAAGGTTCCCAGATTACGTGACAATGGTACAGGATGGTGGTAAGGTTGTCAGCCCTACACACCGGCCGCTTTTACCCCCAGGAAATACTCCTGGTACTCATTTCTGTTAGAGGCCGAGTCGACCACAGGGCCACAGTGCGATCGGAAGGAATATGTCAATGAAAAATTCCAATGGCACCAGCTGGGAATCGAACCAGCGACCTTCCGATTTATAGCACAGCCCCTTAACTACTGTGATACCGCGGGCTCCGTTCATTCGGGTACGACTAGTAATTTACAACTACTTCTTACGTTGACAACAGCACCGCCAAGAAAACGTCATAGCACTGAGCTCGCCACAAATTCGGCATAAAACCGTGCAGAATAACCAGCTCCCACCTGCCGAGTACTTCCTGCAAAACTAACAGTGTCTCAGCTAGTCAAAAAATTCCCTGAATTTTACGGAACCTGAAGATACAGTACCGTGTTCACAAGAACCCACCACTTGTATCTATCCTTTGCCAGGTGAACTCGGCCCATGCCTTCCCATTCCACCTCCCAAAGGTTCATTTTACTATTATCCTCCCCTCGAACGTCTAGGTCATGAAGCCGTCTTATAACTTCACGTTTCCCCGTCCAAACCCTATATGAATTCTCTTCAACTCCATACGTGCTATACGCCCTGTCCACCTCACTATTCTTGATCTGATCACACCTATAATGGTTAGTTAGGGTACAAATGATGTCGCCCCTTATCACGCCATTTTCTCTAACTTCCTGTTCCTCCCTCCCTCTTGTGCCTACACATCGTCCCCAGCACCATATTTCCGAACACCCGCAACACACCACCTACACCAAGACTTCAACAACAACAAAAACAATAATAATAATAGTAATAATAATAATAATACACAAGTCACTTCGTCACCACAAATCAACAGCGATAAAGTGATATGCACTTAGCGGTAACTAAAACGTAGTTATTGAACAGCAAACTATCAACTGTATCAGGTATGTAACCTCAGAGAAACTACCGTTTGGATACCAAAGGTGGCAGCCATGGAGTCAGCACCATTACATCGTGATCAGGAGGTCCCTGGTACACAGACCGGATATCCAGAATGACTTTGAGGGCTACCGTGGTTTTCCTAAGTCACTTTCGACAAACGCTGTTACAGTGTTTCACATCAGGCCACAATCGCTTCCTCCCACAGTCTCCCCAGTTTATTATTCCCTGTTCACTACTGCATGCTAAGCAGTCTTAGTTACTGACATCAACTAGAATACACATTCTCTGGAAAGGTTTGAAATTTGGTATTGGAGAAGGATGGAGAAGAGCAGTTGGACAGATCTTGTGAAAAATGAAGAAGTCAAGGAGGAGAGGAAAATCTTACATGCAAAAACAAAGGAAGGGTAAAGCGATAGAAGAAAGGATAAAGGTGGCGGAAAGACGAGGACGAAGACGTAAGCAGCTACTGGATGACCTTAAGGAAACATGAGGACAATGGAAATTGAAAGAGGTGCTCGCTTTGGAAGAGGCACGGACCTGTCATAAGACAGACTACGGAGTGAATAAATGAATGAATGATCTCAACCAAGACAAAGGGATACATGGAAGGAAAGAGAAATGCTGATCCCCAAGAGGGGGTCCTGCCACGTGACCACGTCATTCCGCTGGCCAATCACAGATTTCAGCGCGCTCACAGGCTAAAGCACAAGTGGGGCTGGTCAGGACACACCTAACCTACACTTGCCACACACTTCTGTGTCGTGTGGAGCATTCCTTCTACGTCCACATATTTATGGTAGGGCGCGTGGCGGTAAACTTTAGATTCAAACATCTTGTTACGTGATACTTCTTAAGAAATCATTAAACTTTTGATAAATTTAATGAACCCAAATAACATTTACAAATTCCATTCCTACCTTACAGAGAACACAGTCCGTTTGCATTACGAACACCAACCAGTGACTACTGTTTAGTGAAACAACCGGGTTTACCGGGAGGATCATAAGACACAAGCAAGTACATAGTGTGGGTGAAATACAGAAACGTTCTAGTATTTAAAGCCTAATGGTTACTGCATGTACCACCAGGCTAAACATTGGGAAACTCCACATCCTACCCACACCGAGTGTTTATGCGTTCTGAGTCGATGTAGGTGCAAACACCGTTCACTGCCCTACACATTAACTGAATGGTCTTTATAACCGAGAGGGAACTGTTTACTGCGCGGTACGGACATAATCATTACACATAATTCGGCTTACTCTTGGCCTTTGAAGGGTTAACATTCAAGCACACAACACGTACAGTTAATAACATGCTTTAGAAGGCTGATACACACCAGCTCTCAGAATATCCTCCCACTTGAAACATAACTGGCAAGATTTTGAACTATGTCCATCGTCACTGCAAATACAAAACGGTACACAACTTTCGAAATTAAACAGCTTTCAAGCTTCACATCAGGACGAAAGCAGTGAGCTTTCGAAACGTCCTGTACTGTATTTTATTCGAAGTGACCTTGGAAACAGTTCAAAATCAAGTCAGTGCCACATCACGTCACACCAATGTCAAAAAAAAAAAAGTATATGATACATGACGGCCTGACGTCACAATAACGAGAAGCTCACTTCGTTTCGTGGCCAAATTTTAATTTTGTTCACATCCATTAACTGTAAAAACTGACGGACGCCTATTCTTAATTAACTTATTTCATATAGCCTTTTAAAATAATTGCAAGTAGAGAGGGGGTGACAATCGGAACGGGTCAGTCTGCGGCAGGTCCAAACACGTTCAATTTAAACTGTTTTATAATCCTTCATACGGATTACGGATAGGTAAAGTGGCTTACCGGAGGTGGGGGCTTCAAAGGAAAGTCCAACCAGAAACAACGCAGCTGTCACGGATTTCGTCGCTTAACAACCAGGGACCAGGCAGTATATTTTGTTGCAGTCCGGTACCTTGGGATGGGAAAAGCTGTTCAAAGAATGATACGAAATGTACGTACAAGGGCGTGAAGAGAATGGAGTTTTCTCTGTCGTAAGTACTGAAAATTGGGTAAGAGATAAGAGATAGGAGACGACACGAAAATACAAAGAAAGGCAATGTGCAAGAAATAGCCAGTGAGTTATTATAAAGAAGAAGGGGGTCAGAACCATAACAAGGAGTGTCTCATACAAGAATAAAAGACATTATGGGAGAACAAAGAAAGGAAAGAAAGAAAGAAGGGAAAGAAAAAAGAAAATGCATGAACAAAACGGATTTATGAATTACAAACAAATGATCCTTAGAAAGGTAACGGGTGTAAGAGGTCAAAGTGTATAGGGGGTCAAAGAGTATAGGGGGGCCAAAGCATTGAAATTTGGGCAAAGACCATTTGACCTTAATTCTAACCGAAACTAGAAGGGCTACTTACATGTCACGTGTAGTCCAAGCAGGCTCACGTGCTAACGTTTGGCTTAACTCGACTACCCGGCAAGAATTACACAGGTTTTCTCCGTCTCTCCAGGAAAATAACGAGAAGCGCTCTTAAAGTATCCTACGGCCCACTCAGCATGCATTTCAATTCACTGTTCCCGAACTTCCATTCCTTCTACGGCATACATCGCGTTCCTGACTAACTCCACAGAGCAGAGCCCTTCTTGAGAAGCTAACCGGTTTTCAGCTAGTCAAGAAATTCCCCGCATTTTATGAAACCCGAAGGTTGATTATAGCATTCATAAGAGCCCCCCAACTGTCCCTATTCTCAGCCAGATCAATCCTGTCCGTGGGCCCCCCCCCCCAATCCCATTTCTTAAAGATTCATGTTAATATCATTCTCCAATCTACGTCTGGGTCTTCCAAGTGGTCTCTTTCTCTCACGTTTCCCCATCAAATTCTTATAGGCACCTCTCCTCTCTCCATACATGCTACATGCCAAGCCCATCTCATACTTCTTGATTTGATCACCCAAATAACATTTGGTACAGACAGTACAGACCACAAAACTCCCCACTGTGTAGTTTTCTCTACTTCCCTGTCACCTCGTCCCTCGTAGGCCCAAATATTCTCCTCAACATCCTATTCTCAGACACCTTCAGCCAATATTCCTCCATCAGTGTGAGCGACCAGGTTTCACACCCATACAAAACAACAGGCAAAACTATAGTTCTGTACATCTTAATTTTCATAGTTTTGATTTCCGATTGGACGACAAAGGTTTCTGCACTGTGACGGACAGCGTCATTACGTACACTACAATCTACAAACAAGAAGTTAACAATTTTAGTTCAATTCAGCAATCCCTGACCGCTTCTATGAACCCGCGAGCCCTAATGCATGTCCCTGGCTGCAGTTTACCCTTTAAACACAGTGCTTACTTCAGGTACGACCAAGTTTAACATCCAATACCTCTACGTTCTTCCCACACTGTGTTGTGTACAGATCTGAGAACAAACAGCGATTATTTCCTTACACAGATTAACTGGCTGGTTTTTTATAACCGACCTGTAGAGTGTTTACTGCGCGGTACGGACTGGGTTTTTAAAACGAAGCGTCACTTTTTGTCCTTCCAGTGTGCAGCAAAGGACACAAAAACAAACAGTCTTTTGAAAGTTTTAGGATCTTTTGACCGTGCATCGTGAACATAAGGTGAAGAGAGAGAACCAACAAGATGCAACTAATTCGATGTTTATTATCAAACTTCTATCTCAACATGTTTCGGGTATCATTATGCCCA
>Ga0123357_10007657_pt1 | contig 13391 bp, 11 predicted proteins | sample TergutEmb28metaG_FD_89873 | JGI IMG/M metagenome (GOLD analysis project Ga0123357, IMG submission 89873) | Embiratermes neotenicus P4 segment gut microbial communities from Petit-Saut dam, French Guiana - Emb289 P4 | ecosystem: Host-associated > Arthropoda: Insects > Digestive system > Gut ...
AGCGACATGGATCTTTTCATGTATGTCTACAAGTCCGATTCGCTCGACGTCGAAAACTTCCCGCTCATGCTGGGCGTGGACTTCATGGGCGCCGAGGCGAGGCTGCGCGTCTCGCACAGGAAAGTCATCTGCCGCGACATCTTTGACTGGCAGCACGAGCACAAGGCGGAAGAGCCGCTCACGCCGAACGAGGTCTATGAGATCGAGACGGTCTTCTGGCCGACGGGCACGACGATCCGCAAGGGCGAGCATCTGGTCTTCGTCGTTTCGGCGAAAGAGCTGCAGCTCTTCGAGTTCCCGACGCCGCGGCTGAAGACGCGTAACGAAGGGAACCATACGATTCATGCGGGCGGAAAATACGATTCATACATCACGATCCCGGTGATATAGCGTTCGTAACGATCGGCGCGGTGAGCTGTTTCGGCTTGCCGCGCCGCGCCTAAGTTTTCCGCAGCTGACTGAGGCAGCCGACGGGCGGCGCGTTTTTTTCTGCCGTATGGGTACAAAGCAGGCGGGAAATGATACAATAGCTGTTATGGATTTGCACAAGCTAAAAGTGTTTGTGGCGGTGGCTCAATACATGAGCTTTACAGAAGCCGCGAAACATCTGCATATCGCGCAGCCGTCCGTGAGCCATGATGTCGCCGAACTTGAGAAGGAACTTGGCGCCAAGTTTTTTGCGCGTACAAAAGCAGGGATCACACTGACGCCGGCCGGCGAGGTGTTTTTCATCGAAGCCAACAAGATGATCACGATTGAGCTCGGCGCCCGGCAAAAAATCGAGAAACTGGCGGCGGCGGAAAGCGGGGAACTGCGTTTCGGCTTTGTGTCGGAACAGATGGTCGAGCCGCTGGTGGGATTTTTGAAATTGTTTCACGCCGCGCATCCTACCGTGGGATTGAATTTCGATTCGTATACGTCAATAGCTGTTTCCCGGCGCATCCAGAGCAATGAGGTTGATCTCGGGCTCGGCCGGCGGGAATCGCTTGTCAGGCACGAGGATACGGAATGGATGCACCTTTATATGGATCCGTTTTATTTTGCGATACCCGTTGGGCACAGACTCTCGATGAAAAAGGCCGTGACGTTTGAGGATATAAAAGATGAGACGATTCTCATCATGTCAAACGAGGCAAATCCCGGCTTTTACGACCTTGTACAGGGCTTTTTCCTGACGCGCGGGATGACGCCGCTGCTCAACGCCACGTCAAATGACCGAATAGCAACGCTCCTGATGGCGCGCATCGGCATGGGCATCGCAATGATGACAAAAGAATTCCTCGACGTATACAATTTTCCGGATATCGAATTGATACCTCTGGACGAGGACGACGCGTTCCATGACGTGGGCATCGCGTGGAACAGGCGCATGAGCAACCCGCTTGTCGGCACCTTCCTGAATGAAATGAAGGAATACCTTCACACCTCGACAATCGTCATCTAGTATACAAAAAGGACATAAAACAAAATTTATCGCCAAATAAAAATCTTGTAATTATTGTATCCTGATGTATAGTATTCTTGTTTCGCATTAGGGAAGCGTTGATAAAAAAACAGGACAAGTTTGTAAAAGTCCGATTTTTGTCATTGGATTGAAGTCAGAACGGAGGAAATGATGGAAGAAGTATTGGAATTTTTGAAGGCGGCGGGAATGTACTTTTTGGCTACGGAAGAGGGCGACCAACCGCGCGTCCGCGCTTTCGCGACGAATGTCATATATGAAGGCAAGCTATATATCCAGACCGGGAAAGTAAAACCGGTATCAAAGCAAATGGCGGCAAACCCGAAAATCGAGCTGTGCGCGTTCAAAGACGGCAGGTGGCTGCGCCTCGCGGCCGAGGCTGTGAACGACGACAGCGTCGAAGCCAAGCAGTATGTGCTCGATCTGTACCCGGAACTGAAGAACAGGTACGCGGCTGATGACGGCAATACGCAGGTGCTGTACCTGAAAAACGCGACCGCTACGTTCGATTCTTTTGAAGGGGAACACAAGGTCATACAGTTCTAGGGTCCATTACGCCAGAACAAGTTGTCGGTAATCCCGGCGTGTGTCCGGGTTACAGAAATATAAAACTATAACTAAACGATTAGGAGGAGAAAATGAGTAAGATAAAGTTGATAGCTGTAATGGCAATAATATGCGTGCTGGCGGCAGGTTTGTTCGCGGGCTGCGGCAGCGGCGGGACCGGTAGTACAGACACCGGGTCGGCGACCGCAAGCGGAAGCGCCACAGGCGATAGCACGTCCGCGACAACCGGCAATTCCAATAATTATACTATTGGCATTGCTATTAAAACATTGTCAAATTCTTATTTCCGCGAAATTGCCTACGGTATCATCGAAGGGTGCCAGGATCTCGGTATGCAATACAAGCTGACGACAAATGAAAACGACAATGATCTCGCCGGGCAGATACAAAACTGTGAAGATATGCTCAACTCCGGCATAAACGCCCTCATCATCACACCGCAGAATACCGACGGTATCGCTCCGCTTATCGAAGAATACGCGGCGAAGAACGTTCCCGTCATCGTGGTTGATACGGCGGCGAACTCCGACCTCGTCACCGGGACCATGTTGATGCTCGAAGAGCAAAAAGGCGCGGCAATGGCGAAGCTTGTCGCGGATAAGATAAACGGGCAAGGCAAGATCATCTTCCTTGAAGGTGTTGCGGGTACGAGTTCTTCCGACAATATGGCAAAGGGCGTGAAGGATGAGATTGCGAACGATTATCCCGGCATCACGCTGATAAGCCAGAACGCCGACTATGCGCAGGAAAAAGGCCAGCAGGTCATGGCGGACCTTCTCCAGGCCAACCCGGACGCTGTGGCCGCCATGTCGCTGAATGATATGATGATGCTCGGAGCGATCGTGTCAATAAAGGACGCGGGGTACACGCCCGGACTGAATCCCGGAGACTTCATCCTCGGCTGCATGTCCATTGACCCTGTCACGGCTGATTTCATAAAGAACGGCGAAATCTACTTCTCGCTTTACGGGGCGCCGCAGTCCACCGGCTATATTTCGGCGGGTTACGCGCTTCGCGCGATAAAGGGTGAGTATATACCGAAGATGAGCTATATCCCGTATGAAGCCTACTATCAGGACAATATCGACTCGCTGATCCCGGATCTTGACAGAGTAAGGGATTACAGTTTCAACTAAACCAGTCTGTTTGGCCATTACAGGCAAAGCATCGCCCCATGACCGCGAAAATCATGGGGCGATATTGGGATGATCCGGGTTGCTACTATAAAAATATATTGAGGTAGAAATGGAAGATAACGAATATATCCTTGAAATGTCATCGATAAGCAAATCATTCAGTGGCGTAAAAGCGCTGGACGACGTCAGTTTCAAGGTCAAAAAAGGCGACATCCATGCGCTGCTCGGCGCCAATGGCGCAGGTAAATCAACTCTCATGAAAATTCTTTCGGGAATACTTCACCCTGATCCGGGGTCGGGGGACATTCTGCTCGATGGAGAAAGGACAGTTCTAAGCAACCCTTCGGACGCTCAGCGAAAAGGGATCAGTATTGTTTTTCAGGAGCTTGCGGTGCTGCGCGATTTGTCTGTGCTTGAGAATATCTTTCTGAATCGCGAGATCGTCCGCGGAGGGTTTTACAATTGGGGTGAAATGCGCAAACGGGCGCGCGCCATCATGGAAGACCTGGGCATCGATTACGATCTGAACACAAAGGTCGCCGATATGTCCATCGCGCAGCAACAGATGGTCGAAATCACAAAGGCTGTCTCGACACAGGTCAAAGTGTTGATTTTGGATGAGCCGACGTCTTCGCTTGCCGAGGCGGAGACGCTTATCCTCTTTGACATGATCCGCAAACTGAAATCGCGCGGGGTGACCATCATATACATATCGCATCGCCTGGATGAAATCTTTGAACTCTGTGAAATGGCCACGATACTCAGGGACGGGAAATTTATTTTCACAAAACCGCTGAGCGAAGTCACGGCGGCGGAGCTCGCAAGCACGATGATAGGGCGTGAAATCAACAGTGAATTCCCCAGGCGCAAGAGGCAGCCGTCAGAGGACGTCATATTGCAGCTCAATAATATGACGGGACGGTCCCGGTTTTCAAATATCAGCCTTGAATTGCGGCGCGGTGAAATACTGGGGCTCGCGGGCCTCGTCGGGTCGGGGCGTACGGAGCTTGGCAGAGCGGTGTACGGCGAATTTCCGCTTGCGTCAGGGACGATCATTTATGAGGGCAAAGAAACGGTGATCCGTTCATCCGACAAGGCGCTCAGCCTCGGGATCGCGTACGCGACCGAGGACCGGAAATACGACGGGATCCTGGCAAGAAGGCCTGTGGTAGAAAACATATGCCTTGCAAGCCTTGAGAATTACAAAAAAGCCGGTTTGTTTTTGAGCAGGCAGAAGGAGTCGGAAGCGGCCGCAAAAGAGATATCCGCTTTGGATATCAAGGTCAGAGGGCAGGATCAGGAGATTCAAACGCTTTCAGGCGGCAACCAGCAAAAGGTTTGTCTGTCCAAATGGCTGCTTGTGAACCCGAAAATCCTGATCTTTGACGAGCCGACAAGAGGCATCGATGTCGGCGCCAAGGCTGAGTTTTACCATATCATCTGCGATCTCGCCGACAGCGGGACGTCGATCATCATGATTTCGTCCGAGGAAACAGAGTTGATCGGGCTTTGTGACCGCATTGTCGTGCTTCGTGAGGGCAAGAAAGTGACCGAGATGACGCCGTATCCTGGGTGTCTTGACGAACTCAGCCATTATATGTTTGGTTTGGAATATACGAAAAAAGATGTGGAGGGAACATCCCATGGAAGCAATTGAACTGAGGACAGAGGCGAAAGCGATACGGTTTTTAAAGAGCAATGTGATCATTTTGATACTGATCGCGCTGGTCGCGGTCTTCGCGGTTTTGAGCCCCAACTTTTTCACGGTCAGCAATCTGGTCAATATACTGCGGCAATGTTCGGTATACGCGATACTTTCCTTTGGTATGACGTTTGTGATCATCTCGCTGGGTATCGACCTTTCCTCCGGATCCGTATTGGCCCTTGTGAGTTGTGTCACGGCAATGGCGCTCGCGGCCGGGGCCAACATCTGGGTCGCGCTTATCGTAGGCGTCCTGACAGGGGCTGTATGCGGCGCTTTCAACGGCGTGATGATCGCGATATTCAAGATCCCGTTCTTCCTTGCGACCGTCGCCATGATGTTCATAGCCCGTGGCCTGGCCCTTGTCATAACGCACGAGTCGACTGTCAGCGGCGTCCCAAAATCGTTTGCTATTTTCGGAGGCACTACAAGTTTCCCGATTCCGCCACAGTTGATCATCGCGATCATAGTGTTCGTAATCCTTTTTGTTGTCCTGAATCAGACAAAGCTGGGGCGGTATACTTTTGCGATTGGCAGCAATGAAGAAACCTGCCGGCTCTCAGGCGTCAATGTAGAAAAATATAAGATTCTGATATATATGGTCTCAGGGATATGTTCCGGGGTTGCGGGCGTGGTCATGGTAGCGCGTATGGCTACGGGTAGCCCGATAGTAGCCGACGGGTTTGAGATGGATGCTATTTGCGCGGTCGCCATCGGCGGGACAAGCATGCTCGGAGGTTCGGGAAGCCTGTCGAAAAGCGCGATCGGCGCTGTTGTGCTTACCGTCATCAGCGTAGGCCTGAATATCGTAGGGGTATCGTCCTCTATGCAGCGTATAGTCAAAGGCGGGTTGATTTTGCTGGTTGTGGCGATCGATATGATGCGCCATCGGTCGAAATATCTGGGATAACAGGTGTAAAGTATGGATATCAATATACCTTACGGGGACGGGTCTATATCACTCTCGCTGCCTGACAGCCGTGTCATAGCAGCGCTCTGTCCGGCAGGCGGCGCCGAAAGCGGCACAGACGGCGGGCAGGCGAACGATGTAGCGGCCCAGGCGCAAACGGTACGGGCCGCGCTATCCCGGCCGGTCGGCGGTATGACGCTTCAGGAGCTTGCTTCCGGAAAGGGCCGCATTACCATTATCACAAGCGACCATACGCGCCCGATGCCGAGCGCCGTCACGATGCCCATATTGCTTGAGGAAATCCGCAAAGGGTCTAAAGGCGCGGAGATAACAATCCTTGTCGCTACGGGACTGCACAGAGCCACGACGGAAAGCGAACTGGAGGAGAGGTTTGGCCGCGAAATATACGGGCATGAAAAGATCATCGTACATGACTGTATGGACGAAAGCGCTTTGGCCCATATAGGCGCGCTGCCGTCCGGCGGCGAGCTTTCCCTTTCAAAATACGCGCTGGATACAGACCTGTTGATCGCCGAGGGATTCATCGAGCCGCATTTTTTCGCGGGGTTTTCCGGCGGCCGCAAGAGCGTATTGCCGGGCGTCGCGGGTTTTGGGAGCGTGGTGGCGAACCACTGCTCATCATTCATCGCTGACGAAAACGCCGCGGCCGGAAAGCTCGAAGGCAATCCCATCCACCGCGACATGGAATACGCGGCGGAAAAGGCCAGCCTGGCGTTCATCCTCAATGTGATGATCGACGAAGGGCAGGCGGTCATCGACGCGGTGGCTGGCGATCCGAAGCTGGCGCACGCCGAGGGCTGCAGGCGGCTCATGGAAAGGGCATCCGTAAAAAGGGCGGCCGCGCCTATCGTCATCACGTCAAACGGCGGCTACCCGCTCGACCAGAATCTCTACCAATTGGTGAAATGCATGGACACGGCGGAGAAGTGCTGCGATGAGGGCGGCGTCATCATCGCCGTCGGCGAATGCAGGGACGGGGTCGGCGGCGAGACATTTTACCGTGATTTTGCCGGGGGGAAGAGCGCGCGCGAATTGACAGAGCGTTTTCTTTCGTGCGGACAAAGCGAAACGCCGGCGGATCAATGGCAATCCCAGATACTCGCGCGCATACTCGAAAAGCATAGCGTCATCGTCGTTGCGCCGCTGATAGAAGAAGCCGTAAAGGGCATGGGGCTTGGCTTCGCGCACAGCATACCCGAAGCTCTGAATATTGCTGATGATATGCTGGGCTTGCCTTCCGGCAAAGCGCCGGGAATCGTTGTGATACCGAACGGCCCGGGTGTGGTGGTTGTCTGAATATGAAAATCGCTATCGCGCCGGATTCGTTTAAAGGGAGTTTGACTGCCGCGCAGGTATGCGCGGCAGTTGCGGATGGAGTCAGAAAAGCCGCGCCGGAAGCGGAAATCATATGCGTGCCTATGGCTGACGGGGGTGAAGGGACTGTGCAGTCCCTGATCGACGGGCTCGGCGGGATTGTTGTCGAATGCGAAACAGACGACCCGCTAGGGCGTCCGATAAAAGCGGTTTATGGGCTTACGGATGACGGGACGGCTGTCATCGAAATGGCGCAGGCGTCAGGGCTGACCCTGCTTTCGGAAAACGAACGCGACCCGATGAAGACATCTACCTGCGGGACGGGGAAGCTGATAAAAGACGCGCTTGAGTGGGGCGCGCGTGAGTTCATCATAGGCATCGGCGGCAGCGCCACAAATGACGGCGGCGCCGGTATGGCGCAGGCGCTGGGGTACGGACTTTTTGACGCCACCGACGAAGAGCTGCCGTATGGCGGCGGCGCGCTGGCTGCACTTGCCTATATTGACGGCTCCGGCGCCGACGCAAAAATAGGGGTGAGCCGTTTCACGGTGGCTTGCGACGTGGATAACCCGCTGTGCGGCCCGCGCGGCGCCAGCGCGGTATTCGGGCCGCAGAAAGGCGCAACGCCAGACCAGGTTCAGTTCCTTGACCGAGCGCTCGCGAAGCTTGCGGAACGCATGAAGCGCGACCTCGGCAGAGACGTGGCTGATATGCCGGGCGCTGGGGCCGCGGGGGGATTGGGCGCCGGGTGTATGGCATTTCTTGATGCGAAGCTCATGCGCGGCGTGGACATCGTGATAAAGGCGACGGGCCTGGCTGAAAAGCTTTCGGGCGCGTCGCTTGTGATCACAGGGGAAGGGCGCACGGACAGCCAGACATTGGGCGGCAAGACGGCTTTTGGCGTTGCCGCGCTCGCGAAGGCCCAGGGTATTCCCGTGGTCCTCATATCGGGCTCGATTTCCGCCGATGCCGAAGGGCTGTTGGACAGCCTTTATGAATGCGGCGTGGTCCGCGCCCGGGCGTTGATGGAAGACGGAGTGACGCTCGAATACGCTATCCAAAACGGCGAGGCGCTGCTTGAAGCGCGGGCTATGAGCGCCGTATTGGAATTTTTGACTTTGAGGGATTGAAAACATGAAGAAAAAACCGGTGATTTCCGCAATGGAAGCGGCGGCGCAGGTGAGGGACGGAGATACTGTAGCGTCGAGCGGATTTGTCAGCAGCGCGATACCGGAAGGCCTGATCAAAGCGCTTGAGGCGCGTTTTCTTGAAACCGGGAAACCAAATGGCCTTACATATTTTTACGCGGGCTCGCAAGGGCTGCGCGACGGTCGCGGCGGCGATCATATGGCGCACCCGGGTTTGACAAAGAGGGTCATCGCCGGGCATTACAACACAGCGCCGAAACTCGGCAAAGCGATCCTGGAAGGCGAGATTGAGGGCTACAACCTGCCGCAGGGCACGCTTTCGCAGCTCACGCGGGATATCGCGGCGCGCCGGCCCGGCGCGCTCACGCATGTCGGCCTCGGCACTTTCGTCGATCCGAGGTACGGGGGCGGGAAGCTCAACAGCGTTACGACGGAAGATATCGTCGAACTCGTGGAAATCCTCGGCGAAGAAAAACTGCTGTACAAGAGCTTCAACATCAATGTGGCTTTTTTGCGCGGTTCATACGCCGACGAGGCAGGGAATGTGACAATGCACCGCGAAATCGGCGAGCATGAGGTGACCGCGCTCGCCCAGGCGGCAAAGAACAGCGGCGGCAAAGTCTTCGTGCAGGTTGAGAAGATAGTTCCCGCCGGGACTCTGGATCCGAGACTTGTCAAAATCCCGCGCAACCTGGTCGACGCACTCATCATATCAGGACCGAACGAGCATGAGCAGACTTACGGCTGCGCATATGACCCTTCGCTTACGGGCGAAACGCGCGCCCGCGCCGACCGCCTTCCCCCGATGCCGCTGAATATCAAGAAGGTGATAGCGCGCCGCGCCGCGCTTGAACTAAGGGAGGGCGCGCTCGTAAACCTGGGCATCGGCATCCCTGAGTTCATAGCTTTGGCGGCGAACGAAGAAGGCCTGGACGATGACATCATGCTGACGGTCGAAGCCGGCCCAAACGGCGGCATACCACTGTCCGGCGCCCGTTTCGGCGCCTCGTCAAACCCAGAATGCATACTCGCGCAGCACGAGCAGTTTGATTATTATGACGGCGGCGGCATAGATATGGCGTTCCTCGGCATGGCGCAGGCCGATAAGGACGGCAATATCAACGTCAGCCGGTTTTCCGGCCGGCTCGCCGGCTGCGGCGGTTTCATCAATATCACGCAAAACGCGAAGCGCGTGTTTTTCTGCGGGACTTTTACATCTGGAGGCCTCGAAACGGTGATTGAAGGAGGCTTGCTGAAGATTGCGCGCGAGGGCCGCGAAAAGAAGTTCGTCGACACGGTCGAGCAGGTCACATTCAGCGGCGCGTACGCGCGCAAACAAGGGCGGCGGGTGCTCTATATCACGGAACGGGCCGTGTTTGAGTTGCGCAAGGACGGGCTCTGGCTGACGGAAGCAGCCCCCGGGATAGACATTGAAAAGGATATATACGCCAATATGGGATTTGCCCCGATGGTCGCGCCTGAAGGCCCCCGGCTGATGGATGAGCGGATTTTCAAGGAAGGGCCTATGGGGCTTTGAACACAACTCTGCGCGCTTCCCTTGCAATTGTTGTAAATTTGTGATATAAATTTCGTGTATACGGTATTGTTGAAGGAGTGGGTCAGCCCGCTCCTTCAATCTTGATGTAAGGATTGGCAAAATGCCGGGTCCGTGCATGTGACATGGTATGAGCGTAAAAAGCATTGTTGAAGGACTATTAAAACCGCTTGAGGCCGAAGGCTTCGAGATTTGGAATGTCGAATACGCGAAAGAGGGCAGGGACAAACAGCTTCGCGTATATATCGAAAAGGATGGCGGCGTGAGCCTTGACGATTGCGAGAAGATCAGCCGCTACCTCTCAAGCCGGCTTGACGATGAGGACCCGATAAGCGAGGCCTATAGCCTCGTCGTGAGTTCGCCGGGCATGGACCGGGCGCTGCTCAAAGACGGGCACTTCGCCAGGTATGAGGGGCAGCCGGTCGAGGTGGCGCTGTACAAAGGGTATGAGGGCCGGAAGAAATTTTCGGCGCTGCTGGGACGGAAGACGGAAGAATGGCTTTTCGTGACACCGATCGACGCGTCGACGCTAAAGCCGTCGGGAGAGGAAATACGCATACCGGCCGAGCTGGTCAGCAAAGTGAATTTAATGGTTGTTATATAATTATAAAAACTATGAAAAAGAGAGGAATGATCGATGAACAAGGATTTTATCGCGGCGCTTGACGAATTGGAAAGGGAGAAAAATATCCCAAAAGTCCAAATACTGGACGCGGTAAGCAAGGCGCTGGTTTCCGCATACAAAGGCAAAAACAAGATGAACGAGGAAAACGTCATCGTTGAAATCGACGGGGAGACGGGGGAAATCGACGTGCTCAGGCGAAAAACGGTCGTGGCGGAAGTAGAAGACGACGATACAGAGGTCTCGCTTGCCGAAATGCGCGAATATGACGACAGCTATGAGATCGGCGACGTCGCCGATTTTCCGTTCCCGATCGAGGATTTCACCAGGATCGCCGCGCAAACCGCAAAGCAGGTCGTCGTGCAGGCTATCCGCGACGCCGAGCGGGCTATGGTCTACGATGAGTACAAAGACCGCCAGGGCGAACTGATCACCGGCACGATCCAGCGCGTGGGCGGCGGGGCCGTATACGTGACCCTGGGACGGACGGAAGGCGTTTTGGCTGTCAACGAGCAGGTACGCGGAGAACGGTACCCGGCGAACAACCGCATGAAATTTTATATCATCGAGGTGCGCGATTCCGAAAAGCGGGGGCCGCAGATATTTTTGTCGAGGACGCACCCCAATCTTGTCAAAAAGCTGTTCGAGCTTGAAGTGCCGGAAATCCGCGAAGGGATAGTCTCCATTGAGAGCGTGGCCAGGGAAGCCGGCAGCCGCACGAAAATGGCTGTTTCGAGTTCCGATGAGAGCGTCGACCCCGTAGGCGCGTGCGTCGGCAACCGCGGCAACCGGGTGCAAGCCGTGGTAGACGAGCTGAATGACGAGAAAATCGATATCATACCGTGGACGAGAGAACCTGAAGTAAATATCAAAAGCGCGCTTGCGCCCGCAACTGTCGAGAAAATCGTCTTTGACGAGGAAGAAAAGCGTTCGACGGCGGTGGTCCCGGACTTCCAGCTTTCGCTGGCTATTGGCAAGGAGGGGCAAAACGTACGTCTCGCCGCCAGGCTTTGCGGAGTCAAAATAGATATCAAGAGCCATTCGCAGTACTATGGCGCGACCGAAGACCTGCTCGACGTCACCGACGCGACGCTGGACGAAGACGGGTATTACAATTTAGACGATTTTCTGAAAACCGAGGCGTCTGATGCGAAAGAGGATATGTCGGAAGGGGATATGTCGGAAGGGGATATGACGGAAGAAAACATGCCGGAAACAAGCGAAGGCCCGGCAGATACGGAGCAGGCTATAGATGCGTGAGCGAAATACGCCGATGCGCAGGTGCGTCGGCTGCATGACGTCTTTCCCAAAGAAAGAGATTGTGCGGTTCGTCGCGTCGGACGGAAAACTTGTGATCGACCTGACCGGAAAGCTGAACGGCAGGGGCGTTTACCTGTGCCGTTCGATTGACTGTTTTGATGCGGCTGTGAAAAAGAGACGTTGGGCACATGCGCTCGGGGTATCGCCGACGCAGGACGAAATAGTGGGTCTCAGAGATGAATACGCGAAACTAATAGACAACGCGGAGGTAGATGAATGAAGGTATCGGAACTGGCGGCGGAATTAAAAAAGCAGAATAAAGATATAATTGATATAGCCGCCGCGCTCGGGATAGACGCAAGAGGGGCAACAAAAATCCTCTCGGAAACCGAAGCGGACAAAATCCGGCACGGATTCGATAAAAGCGCCATGATCGCGGCTGAAGAAAAGAAGGCCAGATTGATGCCGCGCCGCATCGCCAAAGCTGACGTCGAGGAAGCCGAACGCGCGAAGATCGAAGCCGAAGCGGCTGAGGAAGAAAGACGTATAAAGGAAGAGGAGGAAGCCGCGAAAGCGGCGGAGAAGGCAGCGCCCGTGCTGAAGGTCGCGAAAAAAGCCGAAGCCGAACCGGCCCGGAAAAAGATGAAACGTGAAGCAAGCGCCGAAACCACAATAGCCAATGCCGAAGAAGCGAAGCCGGAAACGACCGGAGAACCGGCGCCCGGCATGGAAGAGGGCGTGAAAACCGGCGAAGACAATATAGGCGAACCCGGCAAAGAAACCGAAGCGGCGCCGCAAATGCCAATAGTGGATGAAACCGATAGCGCCGCGTCCGAAAAGGCCGATGAGGCGGCGCCCGTAAAAGCGGAGGCCGAAACGGGCAAAGGCGCGGAAGGCGAAAAGCGGGAGACAAAGCCTGACCATCCAAAAGGGCCCCGCGATCAAAGGAACGCGCGAAAAGGGGATATGTCCTCAAAGCCAAAACCAGGCGAGGCCGCAAAAAAGCCACAGGACAACAAAAAGCCTGAAAAGAAGGATGAGAATAAAGATAAAGACAAGGATAATAAGGATAAAAAGGGCGGTCAGAAGGAACAGAAACCCGGCGTCGCCGACAGGTCAAAGCCGGATGATTCCCAGGGGTCAAATTCAAGAAAGAAGTCAAGGAACGCAAAGAAAAACAACAGGGTCGAGGAGTTCCGGGGTTCAGCGAAAAACCCGATCATCGACGACGGTTCCCTTGAGAAAGAAAAACGCAAAAAGCACCGCGTGACCAGGACAGCTATAAGCGATTCCGAGACATTTGTCGAAGTGCCCGAAGGGACATTTGTCGTCAATGTGCCAATCACCGTGGCGGGATTTGCCGAACAGATAGAGCGCACTACGAGCGAGATCATCCTCGCGCTGATGAAAATGGGCGTGATCGCCAATATCAACCAAAACCTGAACGAGGAAACCGTACAACTGCTCGCGCTGGAGCTTGGCGTACCGATATTGATAGGGAAGGACGAAGGCGAAATCATCGAAGAAGGTATGGACGATGAGGAAGACGATGAGGCGGATCTCGTGTCAAGGCCTCCCATCATCACCGTCATGGGCCACGTCGACCATGGGAAGACGTCGCTGCTTGACGCCATACGCAATACGCATGTGACAGACAAGGAGACCGGCGGGATCACGCAGCATATCGGCGCGTC
>Ga0123357_10007658_pt1 | contig 13389 bp, 6 predicted proteins | sample TergutEmb28metaG_FD_89873 | JGI IMG/M metagenome (GOLD analysis project Ga0123357, IMG submission 89873) | Embiratermes neotenicus P4 segment gut microbial communities from Petit-Saut dam, French Guiana - Emb289 P4 | ecosystem: Host-associated > Arthropoda: Insects > Digestive system > Gut ...
CTGAACGGTAGGATAGGTACACACAGCAGGATTGCTATACTGAACGGTAGGATAGCTACACACAGCAGGATTGCAATACCGAACGGTACGATAGCTACATACAGCAGGATTGCTATACTGAAGAGTAGGATAGCTACACACAGCAGGATTGCTATACTGAACAGCAGGATAGCTACGCACTTTAGGATTACTATACTGAACAGTAGGATAGCTACATACAGCAGGATTGCTATACTGTACGGTAGGATAGCTACACACAGCAGGATTGCTATACTGAACAGTAGCATAGCTGCACACAGCAGGTTTGTTTTACTGAACAGTAGGATAGCTACACACAGCAGGATTGCTATACTGAACAGTAGGATAGCTACGCACTGTAGGATTACTATACTGAACAGTAGGATAGCTACATACAGCAGGATTGCTATACTGTACGTTAGGATAGCTACACACAGCAGGATTGCTATACTGAACAGTATTATAGCAACACACAGCAGGATTTTTCCCCTGACCAGTAAGATAGCTATAGACAGCGGACTGGCTCGGTCCTCAGCGTCAATACAGAGGGGACCTGAATTATCGCCTGTTTTTCCCCTCGGTAAATCCTATACGTGGTCGTTACTAACAGCTGACCGGCCCACAGTTTGTGTGCTGACGGTATTGCAGGGGGTCACTCTTATTACTCAAATATTATATCCAACCTAACTTAAGCAAAATACAAGACCTAGAAACTTTTATATTGCTACACTTGCAGGTAGAAGTAAATTTGTGGGTGCAATACATGCACGCACTCGAATGAATGGAGGTACAGTTCCACTGTTTCTTTACCTCGCAACTGAATGAAATGAGAGGTAAAGCAAACGTTACACAGGCTCGAACAGGTCTTGAGGGTTCCAGGAATTTGAGGCTCCTGTATTCAAAACATGAAGGTGGTATAGTAGTCAGCCCTACGCACCTGCCGCCTTTACTACCTAGGTACTCATTTGTGTTACAAGTTGAGTCGACCTCAAGACCATAGTGCAGCCGGAATGATTAAGTCCATGAAAAATCGAACCCACTACCTTCCGACTTGCAGCACAGTGCCTCAACCAACTGCGCCACCCCCTGCCCCCAACCGAATGATACCGTTCGGTTAAATTTAGGCATCAGCTGCAGTATCTCTGCGGAAACAGCCCCTGGTGGCTGGGTGAGCCTCTGATCCAGCATGGACGCTCGAAGAAGATACATCTCAGCCCTCTGCCATCAATCGCAACATGTTCCCTGCGTCCAGCCGTAGTCTAGCTGCTATACCGAATGAGCCGTTGCGTTCCATTCCACATAACAGTCCGACGACATTGCTCTCTATGCTGAACAGCATAACTGTAGCCAACGCTCTTATTGTCCATTGCTTTAGGACCCATCCTACTACACTTCCTTTTATACCTAGGTCTTCCAAATGAACTACTATCTTCAGAATTACTCACCAAAACGTGTTTAACTTTTTTCATTTCTTATGCATACGACGTGCCCTGCCCATCTCCTTCTAAGTTTAATTATCACAGCAATATTTGCTGAACAGCACAAACCATAAAGCGCCTCCTGCCACTCCCTCGCCCCCCACTCCGCATGTCCTTCCCACCCTCCTATTCTCGCGCAGCCTAAAGCTGCTCTCTTCTTCCCTCAATCTTAAAGACCGCGCTTCAAACCCATACAAAGCAACAGGGACAAATATCACCATGTATATATTTCATGTGAAGTTTGCCTGTTGTGAATGTTTTGTGTTGTCAGGTCTCTGCGACGGGCTGATCACTCGTCCAGAGGAGTCCTACCGACTGTGATGCGTCGTTGTGTGTGATCTAGAAACCTCAAGAATGAGGAGGCCATGGCCGGCGTTGGGCAGCAGCGCCACGGGAAGAAAAAAGTTTCATGTTTTCGTTTCATTTAAACAATAATAATAATAATAATAATAATAAGCCTGCCGCGCTGTTTGTGCTGAACGACGTAACGTACAGCTGTAATCGAGTAGTTGCATAGTCGCCGATGCCAAAATGGCGTCACATGTGACGTATTTAAACACTTGATTCATGAAATTTCAATATTGTGCGTCTGTGTGACAACGAATTTAGTGACGTGTCGGTTTACACAAAATGTCTGCAGCTGCGGACGTAACGTACGTCTAGACAACGCGGGACACACTTTAGAGGAATCAAGTTCCTCCAGGCTCAGCAGGATCCTGAGGATTCGATGCTGTGGAGATGAGAACCTGCGTCGTTCTGCATGGGGTTCCCGATGTGTAGCTATAATTCGTTCTTTTTGTACTGCTTGACCTATGAAAAAGGAGGCTCTAAACTTTTCGAAACATCGAGAACAACACCCAACACCAGAACACCACACACCAGAACACCAGAAGGTTAGAAGCTTCACCATCACCGCTGACAGAACCTGCAACCTTGCAGCCATGACGGTGGCTCTCATATTAGTAATCTGTGGTGAACACCGGTTTGTTCTGTGGATGACAAAAAGTAATCTAACAAGTACTGCGTGACGTGGCGCGCAGAATTTGCCAAGGCGTTCTCTCCTTTCAAAATATCACACAGTTTCACGGTACACGCACAAATGTGTTTTGCACTGGCACCCACAAGCAACCCGCAAACGGTCAACAGCAGTTTGTGCCGATCGCCTGCTGCAGCGAAATTCAGCCAAAACAGACAGCAAAAACGACGGGCTTTGCGTTTCGTGCTGAACGCCGAATATCGTCACCGAATTCGGAGTGTTCAATAAATTTTTATGAGCAGATCCCGTTAAGAAATGCTTCGATATCGTATCAAAATAAATAGATTCGGGCCAAATTTCATTCACGGTCGTGTGTACAGAATGTCTTTCATTGCGAAGATTTTCACGACAGTTGTAAAGGGTGGGGCGTATCTTTTGCACCGCCTTGCAACCAAATGGGCCAATAAATATGGACAGTTAGGGGTACAAACACACGGATGTCCTCGAGTGCAGTATCGCTGTCATTGCAACGTGTCTGGGCAGCTCTTGGTCATATAAGGTCTCAAATCTGTGAAGGAAGTTCAATTCCCACCTCGTAGATAATAAACAGCATGCCGATTACAAATATTAATCAGTTAATGATGACCAGGCAAATGATCGCTCTTTGTAATGCGAATTTCACGAAACATATAATTATTAACAGTGAGAAATATGTCGAGGTTTTGAAGGTTAAAGCTAGTGGCACACATAGTTACCGCTACCCTGCAAGGAAACATAAAGAGGTCACGAATGTTTAAGGTTTGAGTCTTTAGGCTCTCGGATCGGTGCTGTTGAGGTCTCCGTTCTCTTAGGTTGGGACGCCACGTCATATTTTACGTAATTTCAGGCCATTGAAGACGAGACCTCTACACGGTGTCGAAACGTCGGGCACCAAACACCCAGTGATACAGCGTCACAACCATAAGTAAGTTATGTATCAACCAGTCCTCTAATCACAAATCGCAGGGAGCTTTGTGACGGTGCTTGTGTTAACAATAGATGAACAGTGCCCAGCCAGCATGATCGCCGGATCTAAATTTGGACACATCAGTCGCCAGAAGCTACGACAGACCTGACTGGACGGAAAAACTGCAACATGAGTTTGGATTGGCTCATGCCGCCAGCAACATGCCAACAGATAAACATGTCTGTCAACTTCAAGCGGCACAACAAATTTCCCTACGCTGCAATAGAACATACGGATCAACCTTTTAAATCATAGCGGTAACTATATGCACCATTATGATTTGCCATACAGCGGTAACTATATGCACCACTATGATTTACCATTCAGAAATTCCTCACTTCTAGCTCTGCACAGTGCGCCTTGTGATTCTCACAACAGGGGTCTAATATTATCATTTGTAAACATCAAACAGTTTAATAATATCCACGTGCAGCCATTGTTCTTGAATATTTAGTTACTGTATTAATTAAAACATTAATTTGGGGGATTAATTGCCAGATTTTGCTCTGTGATTATTTAAAAGATTGACGTTACTTCTGTTGTCCAGGTCAAATATTTTAGTCCAATTATTTTAAAAAAATCTGTAAACTGTTTTTCCCTTTGTCGTGTATGAAATGTCAAAGTGTGAAGAAGGGGCTGATTTCACAAACAGTGCGTTATTTGGAGAACCTCAAAGCACGCGCACAATTAAAAGTACACATTCTTACGTCACAGTGTGACTAAACACTAAGCATTCTACACATTTTCCTAACTCACACTAAGCCACGCCCACTTCCCTGACGTCACTGACCGGCTGGTCTCTGTAGCACGGACCGCCCTACTGCTGTGCAGTGGACAGGCTTTAATTAGACCTCAGAGCGATGCACTTCAGACTAAACAGCTAGCTGACAGCTTGGGGAAGCATCGCTACTGAAACGGTAACTTCTCGTGAAAGTCGAGTTTCTGTTCAACATAGCTGCCCTCCACCACCATTACAGTTGGCTTCAGGAGCAACGTGACATCTCCGAACCTCTGGGAAGAAAGTAACTCTACCTAACAGAAATCAATTCTACCTAAAAGAAAGTAACTGTACCTAACAGAAAGTAACTGTACCTAACGGAAAGTAACTCTACCTAACAGAAAGTAACTGTTCCTAACAGAAAGTAACTACGTAATTGAAAGTAACTACCTAACAGGAAGTAGCTTTACCTAGCAGAAAGTAACTTACCTAACAGAAAGTAGCTCCACCTAACAGAAAGTAACTGTACCTAACAGAGCACCGTCAGGCTGTTACTGAGCACTAAATATCATAAAGCAATCAACAACTCCACGCCCTCCCTCCACTTACCACACTCCGACTAGCCTCCAAGTAATGACACTGGTCAGAAGTTAGTTAGTGCGACATTTCATTATTTTATTTCCTCACAAAAGGACCGGCAGGACGGAGGATGGCGGCGGTGTGAAGGTCCGACTGGGCAGGCACAGATAGCTTCCGCCACCAAGTGGATTAGAACTGCGCTCTTCTGGGTTATTACGCAGCGAGTGGTGGTAATTGCTTACCGACACTTCGGGACAACCTATCGGTCCTGTCTTCAAGGGTCAAGAATGCAGACAAATAGGTTGTCCAGAAATGCCGTTAAGAAATTGCCACAATTCGCTGTGTAATAACAAATAACAGCGCAGTTCACACCTAAATGAAATTCGACGTTGCGACAACAAACGCGGGGTTATGGCACATCTTGAACTATTTACGGGAAATCCATTTGGCAACATGGGACACGTGCTGGCAACATGGGACACGTGCTGACACAATGTGACTGGCAGGATTAAGTAACATATCTGAAGGTCAAGGGGCGTCGGGACCGACAGGGCTCGAACCCAATCACTAATCAAATCTAATTTTGTTGTCTTTTGCTTTTAATGTAATCTAATCTAGTGCCAGAAACACGCCGCACGACTGTTGGCACAGCTGCAGCCACAAGGTAACAAACAAGAGTGGCAACGCTACACTCCACAGAATTCCCAGCGCAACGCTTCGCAATTTATTAAGCTAAGCCTCTTTACAGCTGACGCTCAATGGTCTGGCGTTCGGTGGGTTCAGTAAGCAGTCAGGGTGGCTACAAATCAGAATGGCCACCTAGAATTGTGCTAAGGCCTTTGAGATCACATTTCAATGCGATTTTATTGACGGTTTGCAGCAACACACTCCTGTGCAGTGACGCTGTTTCGACTAGCACACAGTTACCGACGTTTCGGACGAGCATCCTTCCTGTCTCTTCAGGATCTTGCAGCCTCGTGTTTTGTACATAAATTAATCCTGAAGATAAAGTAGGACGCTTCTAAAAAATTCCGTAAACAATTACCAGTCAACACGGCGTCACACGGCAGTTGACTTCACTCTTTATCGACCCCTGTGATAACCTCAAGTCTTGCATGATCTTTAAGGCGGACTTTGTCATGGTTGACAACCCGAAGGGTCTACAGCTTTTAGTGGGATCGAAATGTATGGAGTTGTGTAAGTTACCACTGCCAAACAGTCAGGTTACACACTGACACACATGGAGAGGCATGGACAGGCATGGGCAGGTATGGACAGGTGTGGACAGACAGGCATAGACATGGACAGGCATGAACAGGCATGAACAGGTATGGACAGGCATGGACAGACATGGACAGACATGAACAGACATGAACAGGCATGAACAGACATGGACAGACATGAACAGGTATGGACAGACATGAACAGGCATGAACAGGTATGGACAGACATGGACAGACATGAACAGGTATGGACAGGCATGGACAGACATGAACAGACCTGGACAGACATGAACAGACATAGGCAGGTATGGACGGACAGGCACAGACATGAACAGGCATGAACAGGTATGGACAGGCATGAACAGACATGGGCAGGTATGGACAGGTGTGGAGACAGGCACAGACATGGACAGACATGAACAGGTATGGACAGGCATGGACAGATATGGACAGACATGAACAGGCATGCGCAGATATGGACAGACATGGCCTCCATATAGGTCTAAGACCCTCTGTCTATGTTCGGAATAACATCTTGTTTGATGCTGAAACGCTGTGAAGTTGGTGACCAGCTCTGCTCAGTCAGACACAGCGGTGACAGTAGCTACTGCACACTGCACATTTCGTGAGAGGCAGCACACAGGTGTAGCGAACAGTTCTTACTGACAGTGTCATGCGGTTTTACGGCACTCACAGTACACAGTTGAGTGTAATGTCACATCAGCCAGTACAAAGAATTGCGGCATTGCACGGATATCACAAACATCATCAGCATTATGTGCAAATGTCCTACAGCGAACTGCAGCAAAGCAGCAATAAATATGGACAGTACTGCTAGGCTGCTAAGTGGCAATTGTACCAAATTCACAATCAGCCACTGCACATGTTCGGTACCCAGTTTTATACAAGTCGCACAAGAAGTGTATACATTCGAGCCAAGTTCCATTTACGACCTTAAGTAAAATTTGGCTTTCGCCGTCCAAGTTTCACAAAACTCGCATTTGCTGAAGAGCGTGAGGTGGTGCCGTTGTGTGATGAATGTCAACCTGGTCGGTCAATAAACGTGAAAGACACGGGCAAAACCATGTAAGTCCTTAAGTTCAGTACGTGGGTACCTGCCATTGAGCTAATTTTTACGAAATTCGGATGTGTTAGACAAATTGCTCTAAAGAATTCGTAGACCAAATTTCGTGAGCATCGGCCAAACAATCAGTCCTGCCGCAAATAGCCGTACCATCTACAAGGCTTCCATTGTTACTTCGTGAAGACCGTCTGAATTGCCAGCTTTGATGAAAAATTGTAAATATGCCAATAATTGCACCGGGCAAACTGAAATACCCGGCCCGCTGTAAGCTCGCTCGGTCCACATCACAATCTACACAGCGGCTCAAGCATTAAAGCCGGCAGAGCACTTCAACTAAGCAACGAAAGTTGCTTGATGCAATCACACAGACGAACGGAGTCGTATATATAAACTGCGCCGCAATATTGAATAGCGTTGTGGCTACCGTACATATTGGTAAGAGTGGACAGACAGTTTAGTAATATTTCTGTACGTTCTGCATTAGGCTACATTACGTTCTGCTTTAGGCTACATTACGTTCACCGTACGAAACACAAAACATAAACTTTGCACTTTTACGTATGAGAAAGGCACTATATTTCCCGCCTAAGATGTAATTTTTGTAATGAAAAATGTCCCCCCCCCCCCCCCACTAAAGTCACTTTGAGTTTTACACTGGAAGGTCAAATTGTATAGACAATTTTTTCATCTCCCAGCTAATTACAAGGTATGTTTTATCGTTGGTAGTATCTTACGATACAGGAAACGGGGAAATTATCGCTGTTCTGGTAAGTGAGTGTTTTGAACTGTGGAACTGAACATTTTCATAACTTCCAGACCAGACACAAAGAGACGCGGGGAAGCGAAGTAGCTACGGCAGACAGCACCGAACTCTTCATATTGCTCAACGCTGTGACCCGAACGCAGCCTTCGCAGACAGTATTGGCAACCACATGAACTACACAAACATCGACTTTCAATAGCTGCTAATGTTGTCCGCAGCAGCCAGTTAAGAGCCGGAACGAACACCGCCGCAGCCCGACGATGGCCCCGAAATAACTCGCCAGTATGTTGATCTTGCAGCACACGAAAACGCTCGCACTTTCCTTCCCTACAACGAAAGCCTTAAGCGTTTATTATTCACCACACTTCGGTCAGGCGCAAGGGATTTCCAGTACTTTGTTTCTGGAGGAGTTCCATGATGGAACTGCTCACCAATTATTATTAGATTGATCATATCAAGAAGAATGAGATGGACGCGCCGTCTAGCACGCATTGAGAGGAAAAGGGGTGCATAGAGGGTTTGGTGGGCAAATCTGAGTGACAGAGAACACTTGGAAGTCCTAGGCTTGGTTAGGAGAATAATATTAAAATGGATCTTCAAGTAATAGAATGGGGAGGAGCGTGGACACGATCGATTTGGCTCAGGACACGGACAGGCGGCAGGCTGTTGTGTACGCGATAATGAACTTTCTGGTTTCGTAAAATGCGGGGACTCTTTGACTAGCTTAGGAACTGCTAGCTTCTCAAGAACAACTCTGTTCCAAGAAGTTACAGCACTAAATCCTTGCAGGGCTAACTGCTCCTGAACAATGCCTTAGCAGTCGACTCCCACTTCCAAAAAAACACACTGCACGGCCATTATAAAGATCAACTGTTTTAATAACGACCATAACTTTTCATTCTAAGAATGTATTGGAACGGCACATCGACTTGACCATGAAGTGCCGCACAATCTGACGTTCGAAAAAGCAATAGGCCTGCCTATACATACCATCGCTGACGTATGAAGGGCGGAAGCTACTTATTTTCTGTTCTCATTTTCACACTATGCACTGTATAGTGACCATTTGCACTGAGCAGAGTCCTTCTTCAGCAGCTAATCGTTCCTTGGCTAGACAAGAAATGGGACAGGAAGTTCATTACCGTGTTCACAACAGCCCGCCGCTTGTCTCTATGTTCAGCCAGACAAATCCACTCCCCTTCTCCCCAGTTATATTTCTTGAAGATCCATTTTAATATTACACTCCTCTATCAGGGTCTTCCAAGTTATTTTTTTCTGGCTTCCCCGCCAACATTCTGTACGCATTTCTCTTCTCTGCCATACGTGCCACATGCTCCGCCCATCTCATCCTGCTTGATCTGATCTCCAGAACAATATTCGGTTAGCAGGACAGACAATCTACGTGTTCAGTGCCCAATTATTTCCCATTCCCCGGCTACCTCGTCCCACCTAGGCCCAGACGTGTTCCCCAGTACAACGATCTCAAACACCCACAGCCCATTTAGTATCATTCGTTCCGTTATTACAATTCGAACCCATGAAAGCACACAATCTTCTTAAAGGCGCAATATTACAACACGTGTTTCTAGTCTATGTGCATTGTGCACTGTACATTGTGCTGGCAGTCATCTGTAAATACCAACATTACACAACACCTCCCTACACATTACACATCAACAGGTGGCAGAGGACCTCGATCATTCTGGATTGCAAACTTCGGTATTAGCTGTTCGTAATCATGCGCGCGCACACACACACATTGTGAACAGTAACATATCAGTGAACTTTAACCAAGAATACATGAAAATCATACCAGACAAAATGTCCGTACTATTTTATCGATAGCTGTTATTGCTTGTTGTTAAAATTATACGTGTAAAATTGATGTATTTAGCAAGCCCTGGACAGGCATGGACAGGCCCCTACGGCCACGAGAGGTTGAGGCTCCCAGATTTCCAGACAATCGACACATAAAGACAATAAGGTTGTCAGCCCTACGCGCCAGCCGTCTTTATCCCCCAGGTAATACTCCTGGTACTCATTTCTGTTAGAGGCTGAATTTATGTATTAGTGTTGCATATCTTTAGTAGTGACGTCTTCCTGAGTGTGGCGATTCATCACTGAAACACGTAGAAGGGCTCATGTTTGTGGGTAATACAATTTAATAAACTTTATGTGCTTACGTCGATGTATATGAATAATAACCCCCAACGTATGTTCTCTCACTAACGTGAGAGACCAAGTTTCAGACTCATAAAACAGCAGGCAAAATTACAGTTCCATATTTTTACAAAACATCCCACGCGGCCTTTGGAATAACCTACGACAATTACCATTTAACAACGTTTAGAATGTAATGTCGCTGCGACTCGGCGACGGCAAACATTCCGTTTCTTCTTTTCAACCGTCTGTTATATGATACTTCTGGAACAGAAAATTAAATGGAAATTCAAGTCACATTCGTGAGGTGTGCAATATTTGTATGGAAGTATGCTGTGGGCCTGTAAGTAGTGCGCAGTTTCTCACATCCACAGATGTGTGCAAAGCCACGTGCAATAACCAAGTAACCTTACACCTTCCAACTAACGAGTTACGCAGGATCGATGTGGAAAGCTGCATGACCTTGTAGCAGGCCAGAGGAGTACGTGTACTCCAGCTTAGGATCTTCGAAGTGCTGGGTTCAAATTTCGGGCGGGAACGCCTGTTCGTGGTTGTGCTCAGTCCATGCCAGCAAACGAAGGGGTAGCATCTCCACTGGCATCACGACTCCTTCCACATTCTTCACAATCCATTACGCACTGATCATCATTATCATCATAGGTATCACAATACGGACATTTCATTCCGTATAGTAACTAGGGTATGAGATGGAAAATCTAAAGCTCGATTCTCGAATGGGCGTGAGATTTTTCACCTCTCCAAAGCCTCCAGACCGTCTCAGAGGCCTATCCGCCCTCTTAGTCAATGGATACCGGGAGATCCTGTCACAGGGTACAGAGGCTAGGCCGTGGAGTTGACGTGCGTCGAGGTTAGGAATAAGTGGAGATATGCCTCTGCGCTCCCTACATGCCTTTATGATGTGGTCAGCGACTACTTAACGTTCTGTTGCAACAGTGTGAGCTACTGACAGCGTCGTTAAATAAACATAAATGAATGTCAGCCGTGGCTACAGCTACTCTGCCATAGTAACTTCTTCATTAGTCGGTAAGTATGTATACCCTTTAAAGGTACGCGAAAGTACTTTTCCATTCAATGCCCCGATTTCCCAAAGATCACCGCTTTGAAAAGGTTCCCACGCTTGCCCCGTTGTACTTTCTGTTAAGAGCAACATGCCGATGAGATGGGCATTGGTGGAACGATTCTGACAGGGGAAGACTGAAGTAATCGGAGAGAAACCCTGTCGTAGGAACACTTGGTCGACCCTAAGACTAACCTGAATTATATATAAAGGTTCAGTCCGAATCGCGCAGAAAACACTCTCCTTCTCGGTGATAAAAACCGGACAGTTAATGCTGTACAGTAAAATAATCGCTGTTTGTTCTCAGATCCATACAAAACACATAAATACACTGTGGGGGCAGAACGTTGAAATGTTGAAAGTTAAACATAAAGTAACCACTGGGCTTTGCAGAGTTCAAGTCGCGTCATATTTGTCTGACGGCAGGTTCGCTACACATTTCTGTGACTTGTGACGTCAGTCGCAGTCTCTACCGTACTGATGTGCCAATGACTGATCACCTGACATGTGCTCTCATCTTACCTGTCCTTGCTATTGCAAACCCTCTCCCCGCCCGCCCTACTCGCTACAAAAGTCTCCATATTTTACTTACGTAATATCTCACGTCCGGATCCGGTTTATTGCAAGGGATTCTCCAAAACGCCGGCCTCTGCATTCTGTATAGCCCGTGTGTTGTTAAGCTTCATTCGACGGTGTTCTTACATCAGCAAGTGAAATTCTGACAGTCGTCGTTAGATTGTTACAGGAGTGGGGGAAGGGAGACAGTTTTCTGGAGGTCAGGCTAAGTTTAGCGCTGCTGCGGACAATACAAGCGATTCCTTCCTTTTTCAAGCACAACTTAATGACACGTTGTTTGCACGTCCCGTCGCGGTGCCCGGTTCCAAATAACATGCAGTCACGTCTGCTGTAGCAGGATAAATGTATTGCGCAACACATTTTTCCACAATGTGGGTGCAGGGTGAGTAAACAGAATTACGTAAGGCGCTTGTACCCGGCGTAGCTACGGCACATACAAATGAACACTAATGTAACAACGTGCACGAAAAAAACTGTCGGCAATTTTAATATCTTCAAGACTACCTCATCTGAAGCCCTAATTCCCACTGAATCAGTCGTCATAATAATGCGATTCTTTCTTAAGACAGTTTGCTTCAGGAAGGCTACCACCGCGCTGCACAGTATATGGTTCCTGCTATTCACATTTACTATACAAGCTCAACCCTCTAAAGCCTGTGTGAAAGCAATTTTCTATCCATGTTATCCGACATTCGAAAGAAAGCCGCACATTTGACAAGTGTCGTGTTCCGTCCGTCTGTCCCTCTGGTAAGAGTGTGGTTGAAGTTGACTATGAGCAAAAAGAAGGGGAAACAGAAGTAATCTGATATAAACCTGTCGCGATGATACTTTGACTACCACAAATCCCATGTGGACTGGTTTGTGATCGAACCCGGGCCTCCGCTGAGCGAGGCCGGCGACTGAACGCCTTAGCCATCGCACGGGTAAAATTACATTTACACCTCGAACTAAGCACGACTGTGAGTGAGCCAACTGTCACGAAAATAAACCTTGCTGGACAATTGTTTTAGATTCCTTTATGAAATTTCATGAAAATCCAACAAAAGATATAGTCGCTGATACCAAGTCACAATCGGGAGGGCGCAGTCCCCACACAAGCGTTCTAATTTTGGTTTGTAAGAGTGCCTAATAAACTAAATGTATGCTCAAGCTGCAATGTTGTGGATCATACCAATGCAAAAGTCTGAAGTGACTTCACAGGGTCCAACTTACACATGTGTACCCTGTATAGCCTGCAGAATATAAAAGATACTGGGCAGTGGAGTGGATCCAGCACATTCCTGCTAATTTCCTGGTAATATTTAGGTGACGAATATTAGCTTTACACTAAAATCAAGCGAATATGTTGCTGCAGAACACAGTTACAATTCAGAAGAAGGAAACATGGACAGTGTCCACTCAAACATGTCCCACAATCGTCAATGAAATATCCACCCTGCAAGTCATACATATTGTCAATCAGGAGTCTGAGTTACATCATCTGTTTCATATACATTTTCAAACCAGTTTTACTAAACTAGTCCATGTGGATATCTATGGTGTGCCCTTCTTGGAAAAAAAAAATTATCAAACTTTGTATACACTAAAATGAATTTCATAATAAATATTAAGTAAATGTGACATGCTGACACTCCACACATGTACACAATGTATCTAAGTAAATGTGACATGCTGACACTCCACACATGTACACAATGTATCTAAGTAAATGTGACATGCTGATGCTCCAC
>Ga0123357_10007659_pt1 | contig 13389 bp, 11 predicted proteins | sample TergutEmb28metaG_FD_89873 | JGI IMG/M metagenome (GOLD analysis project Ga0123357, IMG submission 89873) | Embiratermes neotenicus P4 segment gut microbial communities from Petit-Saut dam, French Guiana - Emb289 P4 | ecosystem: Host-associated > Arthropoda: Insects > Digestive system > Gut ...
CCCCCCCCCCCCCCCCTGTGGCACACAAATCCCCTTGTGGACCAGGGCCTCCTCATTTACGAGGTTTTACGATCACACTCAGGCAAACCACAATCGGTAGGCTTCATCTGGACGAGTGATCAGTTCGTCGCAGAGTTCTCTACCTGAAAACACACAGTACTTCCAAGAGACACACATCCATGTTCCCGGTGGGATTCGAACCCACAATCCCAGCCAGCGACCGGCCGCAGACCTACGCCTTAGACCGCGCGGCCGCTGGGCTCGGCCTAACGTAAATGTGTGTAGCTGGTGTTCATACGGATTGTAATTCCTTACATTTGCTGCCTGCATAAAGCCTCGGATTTGGATAATTGATTTTTAAGCGCGGTTTTGCATGTAGTCATGTCGGCTGGGTGGGGCCGGCTCTTGACTGGAGGAGGGGAGCAGTGAGTGATTCTTGGAGATATGGGTTCCTTGAGTCTCTGGAAAAGTTACACCGTCTTCTGGGTCAAAATATATGTACAGTTTATGTAAATCATACAGTGCCTATAACACGGCAGTTAATTACGTGTGAGCGGAATGCCGGCAGAGCATGTTATGGATGAGACGTAAGAACACAGCTGAGGCTGGTTATTTTGTGTCTTAATGATTCTGTAAAGGATGGTTATTGCTGTGTCTGCCTTTATCCAATCTGCGCTTTTCATCCTATAGCCAGCTCGTAGGAGTATAACTGTGCACCGCTAGTACTACCAGGTGATACGGATTTCCATCGGAACACTTGACAGAGTGGTAAACAGCCGCCTGGTTATCCGCCTTACGGCGCGCAGCGCGCGCGAGATGTTTGGTGTAGCGTTCTGAACGTCGCCCTGCGCTGTTGTAAACGTCATTTTTGAGTGTAGGAAATAGCGATCTGTGCTGTCGATGTTGGGAAGGGGGTGAACACTGACCTCTCAACGTCTGATTGCAAATTTTTGTGCTTATGTATAGGATAATTAAAATGTGTGTCCACAAAGCCCTGGCTTTACGCTTTTTTTCCCCCCTTGCGATATACACAACTTCTTAATCTAGGCGCACCCATTTTCCATTTAACGACCTTTGGCTCGCTGCTCTCTTTCGTTAACCCCAGCTTATTCCGTTTTTTAAGGTAATATCTTTTTTGATTTACGCTCATTTTTCACGAACACAACTAGAGCGTAAAAAAAGAGCTTGGTGTGTTCTCTCTTAGAGTGCGTAATATTAGCTTCAAAATGAGCTGTCATTGAGGTCTGACTTAATCCATTTAAGGACGAAACTGTGTCTATCTGATTTAAAGACCCAGTCCGTACCGCGCAGTAAACGTTCTCTTCCTTGGTTATAAAAACGGATAAGTTAATGTTGTATAAAGAAATAATCGCCGTTTGTTCTGAGATCCACGCAGAAAACATACATGCATTGTGGGTAGAACACAATTTCTGTATGTTCAAGCTGGTGGTATGTACTACGTACGTAAAGTAAGTCTTAGGCTTTATCAGGTTAAACCGTTTCAGATGTACTCCGTTGAAAGGAGTCGCGAGCGGAACGAATTTAGCCAGTTTATGAAAACTGTAAGATTGCATGTGTCGAAAGTTAATCGACCTGTCGACCTAGAGGGCTCATCTCGAATATCGATTAGTTTCTGCAGATGCCCCAGGAATCATGCGATTTTCCCAAGTTGCTCTCGCCCTGACATCTTGCACGTGTTCCAGTTCCGTCACAATGTTCTGGCTCACATGCAAAATCATGCGTTCCCCGTTAAATTCTGTGCAATGCCCTTCTGCCTGGTTACATGCTCTGTACTGGCAGACCCGTGTTGCATATCACTAAATGTGCGTGTCTGCGTGCGATCTTGGTTTCTAACATCCTGTATCTGGTTTCTCAATCTCTGTAGATCTAACACAGTGTTCAGATATCTACTGTACATAACAGTCAATGTGTGTATGTGTGTGTGTGTGTGTGTGTGTGTGTCTAACCAACATTCAACCTACTGCGAGCCACGAATTGTCGCCACTGCGCCCGATCATTCTAGGTATCAGACTCCGCTGCTGTCTGATGATCAGTCATAATATCTCCCGCGTGTTCTAGGTGCCTAATTCCTTCAAGGTTTAACATTCGCCTTTGAATTAAAAAGTCTGCAATTAATCTTTACGTTTTACAGTCTTATACAATTTATACTTTAATGTTTATTGTAAACTTACGGGATCCCATAAGTCAATATGCCTGCATTATATTTTACTTTACTTTGAGATTTCGTTTGGTAGCCCGATGGTGATTGTTATTTTCCGAAACATGTAGCTGTGTTAAAATAAAGGAAATCAGTGCTTGTGTCCCGCGAGGAAAAAGGCGTTTTTTATTTTATGTATTCTGTAGGCGCAACATGTCCTCCATTCAATTAAAAGGTAAAGGTAAAGATTGCCCCAGCATAGGACATGAAGGCACAGAGGAGGAGTAGAGATATAGCTGTATTCTTTCTTTAACCTGGGCCCTAGATGGGGTGGGTGGTCAACGCCCTACCCCCATGAAAGAGACCCGATACCCATTGTATAAGGAGGCTGGGTGGGTCCCAGGTCCGGTCTGGGCGGGTGTGGAAAATCTCGCCTTCACCGGGATTCGATCCTCGGACTCTCCAGCCCGTAGCCAGTCGATGTTTAAGTACACTGAAGTAAAGTGGTGTTAGTAAGCATACTGATTGAATTTAATGGCCGTTTGAAACAGTTCACTGGGCTGAAGCTACTCAGAACTCGTGTAATTACAACACACAACGTCAGTGGGCTGCTAGGAGATGTTCTTATGATATTTAGTTTGTCTTCCTGTTGGGCAACTTTGTACAGGTGGCGTACACACGTGGGAAGCAATTTTATACCTTATGCAGCAAGAGCTGATGAAATATCTTCTGCTACATTATGCTACAAATTTTAAATTCTAGTGGGAAAGCTGTTCTGGTTGCAGAGGACGCAGCTTGGTCTGAAATGCAGAGAATCGTGTTCGATGGGTTGTTAGAATGCTGGCTATGCGAGATGTCGTTGTGTTTTATTGGTGGAGAGGAGAGAAGTCACGTTTCCACGAAAGTAACATTTAACTTTACAACTGCAGTACAGTAATAATTTTGTGTGATGTGACGTATGTATCGTGTGACAGGCTTGCTGAGTAGTACTGCAACTGTGGCTGGTGTGTTGCTGCGTGTGCGTGATTTGTGTGTAACTGACTGATTTCAATGGAACAGAGCTCCTTCTCAGAAGCTAACAGTTCCTCAGCTAGTCAAGACACTTCGCACATATTATGGAAACCGAAGGTTCATTACCGCATTTACAAGGGGCCACTAGCTTTTCCTATCCTGAACCAGAGTAATACAGTCTATGCCTCTCCATCCAACTTCTTTAAGGTCCATTTTAATATCATCCCTCTACGCGTAGGTCTTGCGAGTGGTCTCTGTCTATCAGGTCTCGCCACCGCGTCACTTTTTGCGAATCTTAAATAACTGTGACGTGACCGAGCCGTGTTCGGTTACACTGAACACAGTACGACAGCAAATAAACGAAGTACTCATTTCCTCCCGTAGTATATAGTGTCTGACCGGTGTTCGGGCCTCTGACGACACAACGGATCTCCGCTAACTCGCATTTGCAAAATTCACAGTCAGAACCACAAAGTCGAACTGCGTGGACAGCTGTGGCACTGTATGATTGTCCTGCTTGTCCTGCCATGTTCTCTTGTTGTGTGAAACGAACTCTTCACCAAATAGAACCGGCACAGCCTCGCTCGATATAGCGAGCAGGCTGCAGGTTGGACAACCGAGGAATCGTTTTTAAATTCCTTGGTCGGGGGCGCTACGTGTTCGTCGTCTGCAGTACGTCCAGACCAGCTCTCGGATCCACCCAGCATCCTGTTTGATGGGTACCAGCGACACTGCAACCGGGGTTCAAGTCTTGACGGATGTGTGACGCTGTGCTTTCAGTGCACCATTGACGTCGTGACGTGCGCAGCGACGGCGCCTTTTTACTGTTAACTTACTTTTAGGGTGCTCAGAACAAGAAGGTCGATATAGGCGGGGCACGTAGCACGCGTGGGTAGATGAGATCTTAGCCTGAACGCAAGAGACCGCTTATCGGTTTTATACAGGAAGGATACTATTAAATTGGATCGTAAGGAAATGGTCTGGATTACCTTGCTCAATGTAGGATTCATTTGCGGGCTGTTGTGATCGTGATACTGAAAAAAATGTGCGCTCCTATAAGGCAGCAGACCTTTAAATCATCCGCACTTTTGTCGCACGGACGGTAACGTTGTGTAGCATTAGTGTTTTCAGGCCATCGTTTCACGTAGCTGTGTCTAGAAACACCAGGCCGCGATTCGTGATACTGTGCGTGGTACATCCGTGACTTCTTGTGATTTAACATTTCGTTTTGTTCGGAGTCGACGCAGGTGATTTCTTGTTCGTCCACATTCTGTTTCCAGTTTTCGGCTTTGCTGTTCGCACCTGCTGCCGCCGTGCAGTTCGTAATGCCGACACCGTCTGGAACAATTAACATTCTTAGCGAGTGTCAATCTGGAGCAGTTTTTGTGCACGCCGGACCGTAATTGAAAGCTGCCGACTCACAGCCCAACGATACTCGTTAGTAATTGATGCCATTTGATTTATTAATTCCCTTTCAGCTGATTCACAATTGACAGCCAACCTGTGCACATTTTGCAGGACGCAACATCAGCTAGCCTTCCTCTGTACAAAGAGAACAAGCAAGAGCGTGACCATGTGTTTATATTGCAAGAGAGAGTGGAGTGGGCCGGGATCGAGTCCCGGTGGGGGCGAGATTTTTCGCACTCATCAGACCGGCCCTGGGGCCCACTCAATCTTCTGTACAGCGGGTACCAGGTCTCTTCCCTAGGGGTAAAGTGACCGGTGCGTGGCATTGACCACCCACCCCTATCTAGCTACGTGGTGCGTCAGGAAAGTAATGACACTGAACGCGTGGCTCGACAACTGGCAACGCTGTAGCCACACCTCAGACACCAGCCGAGACATACATTCTTACTTGATGATCAATGCAAGTTTCAACTCGATAGCATTAATACATCTGATTTGACAGCGAGTTGTGTAAGTGTGTGTAGTAGTGACGCGTTACGAAAATAGAGAAACGAAATCTCGAGCAGCGTTGCGCGATCAAATTTTGTGTCAAACTTAATGAAAACGCAACAGAAACTTAAGAAAAATTTAAAAGGGCTTATAGAGAGCATGCTGTATCAAGGACACAGGTTTTTAGGTGGCATAAAGCATTTTTGGATGACCGTGAGAGTGTGGAAGACGAACCTCTTTCTGGAAGATCTTGCACGTCAAAAACGGACGAAAATGTGACCAAAGTGAGGGATCTCGTGAGGTCTGATCGACGTTTGTCAGTCAGATGATCAGTAGTGTGTTGAATTTGAATCGCCAAGCCGTCCATGAAACTTTGACCTTCGAACTGGGCATGCAGAAAATTGTGCCAAACTGGTCCCAAAAATTCTCACCAATGAATAGAAGGAAAACCGAAGGAATGTGTGCCTGGGCCTTCTTGAACGCATCGAAAATGACAAACATTTTTTCAAACATGTCATAACAGGTGATGAAACGTGGATTTTCGAATACGATCCTGACACCAAACGACAAAGTTCGGAGTGGCAAACGAGCAACTGACCGCGCCCAAAGAAAGCAAAAATGAGCAAATCAAAAATCAAAACCATGCTAAATTGTTCTTTTCAACAGTCAAGGCGTTGTTCATAAGGAATTCGTGCCTCAAGGACAAACAGTTAATAAACAGTACAATCGTGAGGTCCTTGAACAACTCAGAAAAAGGGTTCATTTTGTCCGGCCAGAGATTGCGGACACTTGGATGCTACATCACGACAATGCTCCCTGTCACAATGCCATCTCCGTGAACGAATTTTTGGCCTAAAAAGTATTTCAGTGGTTCCGCAGCCACCATACTCGCCTGATCTGAGTCCGTGTGACTAATTCCTTTTCCCAAAACTCAAATTCCACCTTAAAGGTTGTCATTTTGGAACTGTGGACAACATCGAAAAGGTCGTGACAGACCAGCTGAGGGCACTTCTACATGAAGACTTCCAGCACTACTACCGGGAGTGGGAGCAACGTCTCCGGCGGTGTGTGGCTTCCCAAGAGAACTACTTTGAAGGGGATAATGTTGATTTATAGGTAGATGTTAAATAAAAAAAATATAGCACCAGTCTCATTACTTTCCTGACGCACCACGTATATCTCTACTCCCCTTCTTTCGAGGGCGATCTTTACGTTTACCTCTTAAGAGAGAGATTGAACTTGAATCGTTAGATCTGCGCAGGATGAACCGTGCGGTGATGGGATGCGTCGTTTTTCGCATTACGCGCTACCTATAAACAACTAGGGTAAGATGGCGGGTTACTTCTGTGGACGCACAATATACCACTGCAGTTTGTAGTGTTAGGCGCTCAGGCGCCTGCCGTCTCTCGATGGCCCTGTGTTGTAACGACAGAAGAAAAGAGGCAAGACATCGGTGGCAACACAACTTGCACACTGTGTCAGACGTACTGGCTACATGTTCCGGATTAAGTGATCTATCATCAGACAAACAGCAGGTACAATGTGATGACATGTGTCTGCTGTTTGTGTTGTATAGGGCCTGGTGATGAGTCAATCCGAAACATGTAGTCAGTGCCACTGACAGAGACTGCAAGTTATGTTCTACCGATGTCTTACATTTTCCCCCTACTGATTTACAACACAACGGTTAGCTAGATTGTAACATTCATTAGGCACGTTTGCTATTATTTAAAACGCTCAATCAGCTGATGAAGTTAAGTATGTTAAGCGTCGACCCACGTGATGACTACAGAGGACCAGCAGTCAGGTTTGGCCGTTCTTGGAACTCAAATCCGGCTGTTGTCGGCTACGAAAGGAGTTCTGCAGGTACCGCATTGTGTTGTAGGCCTGTTTACCTGCGGCGTCCAGTGATGACGGAGGCATTCACACAGTCTTTTATTTTGTGCAAAACCAATACAGTGTGTGGGCACACTGTAGATCTGCCAGTGCTAAACAACTCTTCTTTAAAAGGCCACTCCTTGTCGACTTTGTTCCACCGTTTTTGTGTGAAGGAGGGCGCTACTGTTTCAGGAAGTTGCCCACCGGCGCATGGTCACTTTCGAGTGCGACACGCACACCAGAATCAGTGTTGTAGGCGGGACTCGAAACCGCGACCTAACACTTGGGCTTACACTGAAGAAGGCTAAAACAAGTACGGGACTGCCTTTGTTTCAGCTGTACGTCGCTTGCAGCCATTACGAAAGGAACAAGAGACCCTGAATATCAATTAGACGCATTAAATAAGTTGCGAGCCACACACAGCAGGTGACGGGGGATGACAGGGGGTGCATTTTTTGTTTACACAGTACAAGACAGTGCTCAGGAATTTACCTGTAATGAATAATCGGAGTGTTCCATCAAGTTTGTCTGTGCCAGGGTATCAGGGAGCACTACAGAACCCCCACGGCGGGGCAGAAGGCAGACGAAAAGCAACAGAAATATCATACTAGTCTGTTAAACTGAAAAGAGGCACACAGTCAGATACCTTGACTGTGCGATCGTAAACGTCTGTATCATTGCCCACCCTGAAGTGCAGTTGTAACGGGACGACCGCAGTCTGCTACTGACTTGTTCAGTTGAGCAAAGATTCTCACAGAGATGTCGGTGGTGAAGAGTCGGAGCTTCTGGGATGTGATGCCGTGCCGAGCGGTAAACATTAACAGACTTCTGAGTGAACTTGATGCCTCCCTCTTCAGGGTGGTCCGCGTGGAATATTGACATGGACTGTTTTTACACTACCTGAGTGGCGGCAACAAGCTCGGAAACCATAGTGCCTTATACCAGTCAGAACGGCATCATGTACCGCGAGATGTGTTGTTGGTGATCACCTCTTGTGGATGGTTCCTGATGACGCTGAGGACTTGTGACTTTCCGTACTTTATGACAGATTAAATGTGTCACTACTCAGTCATAATGACAGCTTCAACGTGTCACTACTCAGTCGTCTCGCATTCTGTTCACCGATTAGGAAAATACGGTTGCCTGTCCCGCCTGAAAATGTCTGTTTCTGTTGTCTGATTGTTAGTGAAGTACATTCCGTTATGTCCTCGACCGCCTGTCTGTACGTTCATAAATCCATGTTATCGCCAACCGCCTGTCTTCATCCATTCCTCTTCCTCCAAAACCTGTATTCTGTTCCTTTCCTGTCTTTTATTTTTCTTACATAATTATGTGTGTCCAGTTGTGTCTGGTTATATCTAGTTATGTCAGTGTCTAGTGTTCAGTTTGTCAGGTTGTGTTTAGTTGTGTCTGGTTTTGTCTAGTTGTGTCTTGCTGTGTCCAGTTTTGTCTGGTCGTGTCCAGTTTTGTCTGGTCATGTCCGGTTTTGTCTGGTTGTGTCCAGTTTTGTCTGTTTGTGTCTAGTTGTATCTATTTGTTTCTGGTTGTTTCTAGTTGTGTCTCGTTTTGTCTGGTTGTGTCTGGTTATGTCTAGTTGTGTCCAGTTTGTCTAGTTGTGTCTAGTTGTGACTGGTTTTGTCTAGTTGTGTCTGGTTGTGTCCAGTTTTATCTGGTTGTGTCCAATTCTGTCTGGTTATGTCCAGTTTTGTCCGGTTGTGTCTGGTTGTTTCTGGTTGTGTTTAATAGTCCGTATTCAGCTTTGAGTCTCAAATTCATAATTCGTGCAACTTCTTTCCTTTTTACGCTCCCTCATATCGTGCGTGTCTCCATAACCAAGTAATGCCGTGATATTTATGTGGCTAAACCTGGGAGGATGTAGGCCAATCGGCAATAGAAGCTTTATTTTTTAATGGCATACTTAGTGTGTTTCGTTATTGCCTGCCCATGTGAAAGTGGTGAGTAGCGCATGTGTTCAGCTCCATCGGACCATCGTCTGGCGAATCAAGGAAGTGTTTAAGTCGGGATGTTTTGGTGTATTAGCTTTTTATGAGCGTTTGTGAGATTGCGCCTTGTCAGCCCTATTAGCAAACTCTTTGGCCGTCTGTGATTCGTTTACGAACGTTAGTATCATAGACACATCCACCGCGCTAAAACATTATGACATTAGATCCCAAAATTTCCATGCTGTCCGGCTTCCTGTTGTCGGCAGTAGCAATGTGGCCACTGCGCGAACTTGCGACATATGATACGAACGCTGTTCAGCGTAGTTTATAAAATTTGTGTGCCCATGGATGTTTAAAATGCGAAGGGGTTTTTTGCGGTATATTCGGGAAAATAAGAGGGAACAACGATGTAACCTCGTGAAATATTTTGATGCAAGGACTGTCAGGGACGGATCATAATGCGATATGCGAAGTTCGTGCGGTGACATGTTGCAGAGCGTTCCGACACTGCCTGTACCTGGACTGAACTGGACTGGCCAGCCGTTCTGGATGCTGAAAGGCACTGTGCCATCGGCGAATGTCTTTAGTGCCGATTTTGATGCCATCAGAATTTGCATCACTTAATTAACCTTGTTCTGTTGCGTGAAATTTAATAAGGTTCGCCTTCCATCATCGTTCTTTGGGTAATTATATTTTATGGCACAGTTTGTCAGACGCTATTACCATTCCACACCAGCCGTCGTCATTTTCAACGTCACTGTGGAAACCTTGCCTTGAGTTACGGACAGGGCGGAGAGCAAATAACTTCAAGTTCATTGACGATGGGCATTCATTAAAAAAGAGAAAAACATTCCGCCCCTAGGTACTGGACGTCTCTAGACCGCATGTAAATGGACCATTTAACAATCTGTTTGTATACATTAAGTGATCAATACGACAACTTATGGGCCTGTGTGTTGTTTGTTCACGAGGGGGAAGGAGTTCTCATCGTCCGGTATAACTTATATACTTTGCTGTTTCACCAGTCCTCTTCAGGATGCTTACTGCCTTCTCTGAGAGTTGAAGTTGCCTGTGTCTCAGACTGCCTAATCCAACGTGTGCGTAAAGCTACCTTTAGTTGGTCACGCGCCAGTAATTTAATCCTTTACTGATTAAACGCCCGTAGGCTGTACAGTTTTAGTTCAGAGTAAATGACTTGCGGTGGCAGTATGTACATTTGCCTTGTTGCTGCCAAACTTGCCGCTGTAGGCTCTTTTGTGCAAAATGGAATATCGCTGACAAGTAGAAGCTGTAAATACGAGGTACCAGACGTACCCTAAGCATATAATATTCAAGAAATTGTGTTTTTGATCAACCGTTACCAAATGGAGGACGCTCAGCAATGACTGATTCGCATCCCGAGTTATCAGTCTGGTTGATGTCTTCACAACTAACCAACCAACTGACTGACCAACTAACTCCATTGAGCATAGTTTTTTTTCCTTGTATGTAATCCGAAGATTTGTTACCCTAATAACGAAGAGTGCTACTGCTTCGTCTGTTTTAATATCATGCTTCCAGCTATGCCTAGGTATTCCAAGGTGCCTTCTTCCTTTAGATTTTCCCACCAAAGCCCTGTATGCATTTCTGTTGTCTACCGTGCATGTTCCATTCCTGAACTGTCCTATCGTCCTTTATTCTGTGTTCCCAGCTTATTGTTGCAGTATTCATTCGTCTCTGCTTGGTGTCTACGTATACGCACTGGGTCCTTCACATCACATATTTCGGCTAAAATTGCGACTTTCACTTTCTTGTCCGTTCGTAAACGTTGTACTTTTCTCAATCAGCCAACGTCACCGCTGCCTGTTGACATTTCTGGGCCCCGGGGATTTCTCGCGCTGTCCGAACAGAGTGCCGTGCTACTACTGTACTTCCAGTTAGGCCACAACCACTTGCGTGTACGTCCTTCCGGTTCACCGTTCAACAGTCCTGCTTGCGTTGCTGAAGGTACCTGCGGTTTGTACCGATTCTGTGTGTGTGTATGTGTGTGTGTGTGTGTATATATATATATATATACACACACACACACACACACACACATACACACATATATATATATATATATGCTATCAGTTGCGGGTGACGTGGCCGCTCCGCACTGACGATACGTGTGTAGCGGTGGTTCCTATTGCGGCGCCAATAACCTGCCAATCAATGACCTGTATGTACAGTTCAGCCGGTCAGTCTCGATGTCGGCCTGCGAGTATTTGACAGCGTTCCTGTCGTTAATACTGTTACACGTAAAAACACAAACTTGTGTTTTCACTGAGATTTTAATGCGTGTGCTGGTCTATGGCTGTCTTTACCTACCCCTGCGCAACGGACCGTTTCGAGGGCGCTGCGTTAGCTACTCAGAAAACTCCCTTATGATGGTAGTATGACGTGCCGAAACATGTGGTAGACTTAATGACGTCTGATGTGTATATTTTGGTGCAGGTAATGTTGGTTGTATGCATTAATTAAGCACAGCAACTCGTTGTTGTTCCTACAGCAGCTGGTGTTTGTTGTTGTTATTATTATTATTATTATTATTATACCAAGTCTTTTCCTGAACGTTTCGGGTTTACGGGGTCCATATTCAGTGACATAGTGACACCAGATTGTCATTCATGTGCCATAATAGTGGTTCAGTGGAATGGTTACTGTGCACACCGTACCTGCAGACGGCAATTGTCCACATTTTCTTTGAATTTTCTACCGACAGTTTTCTGCTACTTAGGTTCCACTGTAATCAGAATAGTCACAGAAAGCTGTGCTGTTAATTGATTATGCTGAGATGTGATTAGGCATTGTTGTGTACCGTGAAGCAGGGGAGAGGAGCATCGAGAGCAGCGTAGTTCCCGCCAGACCGGAGTCGGTCCCCAGCGGGGTCCCAGATAATTGGCTGACCCTAAGGGGGTCCTAACCCCAGGGGGTCTCAGTCACTGTTTGTTTTCCCCCTTTCTTTTTCTCCCAGTGCGCGCATTAAAAGAATGAAAAGAACAATCTTGCGTGTTTATAGTGGCGAACTGCGAGACGTTTGAAAACTTGATCCGGCTGTTTTGAGTTCCACTTGCTTCTAGGGGGAGCAGGGTAACGCCATGAGAGGATTGCAGCAGCACTGCTTTGGCATTGGCATTGTTATGTTGGCAGTGGTGATGGCAGTACAACAATTCATAGAACAACAGTGTTATGAAAGTGCGCGCCATCTGACAAGACCAAAAGTACTTTCCCAATATGATATCCATAGTTTCGCTTGCCTCGTTTTTATTATATTGATTTCTTTCCGATAGTTTGCTCCCAGGAGGTAGATCTTCCTTCAGTTAGCTGTGTAAGCCAGCGGTTCCCGAACTTTCTCGGCTCACGGCGCACGTAGTGTCCCAGCATTTTACGGCTGCCCTAGACCAGAAGAAATACCGAACATTTTCGTTTATTAAGTAGTAAACTCCAAACAACTTAGTAAACATTTGTCTAACAACTTAATGGCCGTTTGAAAGAACGGTACACATAAATTGAAAGAAAAAAACTTTATTTTGAAATACTCCGTGGCGCCGCGGCGCTCAGTTTGGGAATCGCCGGTGTAGGCCGCTCTTGAAATCTGGAAGAACTGTGAGACAAAGTAGTGCCGGATTTTGCTGCTAACTGTAGTACGATTATTATGATATGTTTGATACTGCTAAGGTCTTGACACTAATTAGATTTGCCCTTTCTCTCACCCATATCTCAATTGCTGTGGTGCAGACTTTTACTGGTGTCATAAATCTTGTTCCCTCAACTAGAAACTTATCTCCAGACTAGACGCTATCTCTTTTTCGTCACTGTTGAACCAGAAGCCAGCTGAATTACCTACAAAATAGTGTGGGCCTACACAGTGGCGGCAAGGCTGAGAATGACGTTTGTGTTTTAAATATTGATCATTGTTGTTGAAAGACAGTTCATTATTGCACAAACCCTTTTTTTTCCCCCTTATTTTATTATCGTATGCTTGTTGAGATTTAAGTAATTTCTGGTCATTGTCGGAAACCCGTTCTTACTTGCACAGAATCCCTTGTTCCTTGTTGAGTTTAAATATTCGTCGTTGTTGGAAAGCAGTTAATTGTTGCACAGACCCCCTTACATGTCATACAGGGACATGGTACGCATTGAGTCGAGGGTTGCAGTAGGTGTTGGGATATACTTTGTCACGGCTTAGAATATTGTCTGTAATTATGTATATATATTTTGAATATTTTTTATTTCCGTGTTTAGAATGTGACTTACACATGTGTCCACAATACAATAAAAATCCAGGTGTTTTATCCATATAAAAGGTATTAATTGCAGAGTTTATCGTGGGCTATGATATTCATAAACGTAATCCATTGTACCTATGTAGTGGGTCCCTGTCACCACGGCATGGCGCGTCCTCAGGTTGCGGATAGAGGAACGGCCTCCGATAAGGAGGGCAGCTGCGAATAAATTGAATAAGCAGTCGCGGACAGCCGA
>Ga0123357_10007660_pt1 | contig 13388 bp, 8 predicted proteins | sample TergutEmb28metaG_FD_89873 | JGI IMG/M metagenome (GOLD analysis project Ga0123357, IMG submission 89873) | Embiratermes neotenicus P4 segment gut microbial communities from Petit-Saut dam, French Guiana - Emb289 P4 | ecosystem: Host-associated > Arthropoda: Insects > Digestive system > Gut ...
AGAGGTCCAGTCAGCCACCGACTTCAATGGATGCTCGCGACTCGATGGGGGAACGGATCCGAATCGCACCATGAACAAAACGGAATCGCGGCGAATTTACCCACAGAAATAATCGCACCCGGTTTCAATGGCCGGGCCACTATCTCAAATTTGAAACGCCGCAAGGCGAGGTGGATTTCCTGCCTGTTCCGCTTCAGACAAAGCCTGGATTCACCATCGAGCCATATAAGAATCGGACAATCGCACTGGAAACGCTCGATGAAGTGATCGTGAAGAAGTGCAGATACAGGTCCGGCAGGTTCCACGCACGGGACTCTTTTGATCTGGCCGCAACAGCTGTCGTTGAGCCAGCTATCCCTTCTGTGCTGGCAGAAAGAGTACCAGACGCACTGCCGCGTGTGAGGCAAGCAATATTGAACCTCATTGACGCAAACGTCGATCCTGCCTGCACCGTCAGGCCGACGGATCGTTTTCAATATCTCCCGGGCCAATGCCTGTCGGATGCATTGCGCGTTGTCAACACTGCGATTGCGATGGCAGGCCACGGATCCGGATCCTTAAAGGCGTAATTCGCCCTTTGCTGGATGGTGGATCCGTGGTGGATCCGTGGCGGAAGCATCGGGGGTGCGCCGGCGTTGCGAGCCTCGCGCCCACACGCGTTGTCGCACGAACGCATGTCGTCATGGTCGGGGCGCGCCCTTCGTGCCCCTTTGACGCCCTTTGCCCTGAGCGGAACGTGGGCGATGCGGGTATCTTTCGGCTGCAAATTGAAGGGCGGCAGGCCGGGACGATCCTGCATGATGACCAGATAAAGGGGGCGGACCCGATGCCAGGCGAGGATCATCCGGCAGGGCCTTCGCCCCCATTCTGGATCTGTCCGGGACCCGAAGGATGTGCCGTGGGTCCTGGTGCCGTCACGTGCCCGTGAGGGGCCATAAGCAGCGTGCCGCCCGCCAACCCCGCAAGCTGCTCAACCTAAAAACGGCAGTTGGCAGCCCATCGTGACGGGAAAAGCCAAACATTCACATTGGTTTGGAACTGATCCTGCCACTCTCCGATCGTCACCCATCGGGTGAACAGGGCGGGTGCAAAATCTGCCGTCGAAACAATTGCTTCTCGCAAAGTTTCGGATCCAACTCCCGGATTTAGGTTCAAGGACGATGCCCGCGGCCTAAAGCTGCTGGACCTCGACCACGCCGGACACCGCCTTGATGGCGCCGGCGATCTGCGGCGACAGCCTGAAGCGGCCGGGCAGCCGGATCTCGACCTCGCTCTCCAGATCGAGCATCATCACCAGCGACACTTCGCCATCGCCACTGCCGCGCCCGGTTCCCCCTTCCGCCGGCACCAGGCGTCTGGTCAGCGACTCCAGCGCTTTGGTGTCGCGCAGGAAAATACGCAGGCCTTTCTGGGTCCGCGCCGCGGCCTGATCGAGCAGCTCGGCCTGGGTCACCCGCGCCCGCACTTCCTCACCCTGCATTTCCGCAGTCAACGTCAGGAGCACTGCCGCTCCCGGTTCCAGCATCTCGCGATAGAGCGCCAGCGCCTCCGAAAACAGCACCGCCTCGAAATGTCCGGTGGGATCGGAGAGCGCCAGCACGCCCATCTTGCCCCCGGTCCTGGTGCGCCGCTCATTGCGCGACAGGACCGTCGCGGCAACCTTGCCGGCGCTGGCACCGGCCTTGACCGCGCGGGCGAATTCCGCCCAGGACTGCACCCGGAGGCGCTTGAGAGCGGTGACATAGTCATCCAGCGGGTGACCGGAAAGGAAGAAGCCGATGGCGTCATATTCGCGGCGCAGCCGTTCCGCCGGCAGCCATGGTTCGACCTGGGGCAGGATGATCGAGGGTGCATCCGGCGCGCCGCCGAACATGTCGGCCTGTCCGCTGCTGGCGGCCTGGTGGGCGCGCTGGCACGCCGCCAGAATGACGTCGGCACCGGCAAACACCCGGGCCCGGTTGGCGTCGATGGTATCAAACGCCCCGGCCGCGGCCATGGTCTCAATCACCCGCTTGTTGATGGCGCGAGGATTGACCCGGCCTGCGAAATCCGCAAGCGAGGTGAAGGGGCCGTTCGCTTTGCGCTCCTCGACGATCTGCGCCACCGCCTGCGGCCCCACCCCCTTGAGCGCCGCCAGCGCATAATGGATGACGCCGCCGCCGACCTCGAAGGTCACGCCCGAGCGGTTGACCGAGGGAGCCTCGACCCTGATGCCGAGACGCTGGGCCTCGGCGCGGAACTCGGACAGTTTGTCGGTATTGTTGAGGTCGAGCGTCATCGAGGCCGCCAGGAACTCGACCGGATAATGCGCCTTCATATAGGCGGTGTGATAGGACACCAGTGCATAGGCCGCAGCGTGGCTCTTGTTGAAGCCGTAGTCGGCGAATTTCGCCAGCTGGTCGAAAATGGTTTCGGCCTGGGCTGCCGTGACGCCGTTTTTGAGGGCACCGGCGACAAAGACCGCACGCTGTTTTTCCATCTCGGCGCGGATCTTCTTGCCCATGGCGCGCCGCAACAGGTCGGCCTGACCGAGCGTATAGCCCGCCATCTGCTGGGCAATCTGCATCACCTGTTCCTGGTAGATGATGACGCCGAACGTCTCTCTGAGAATCGGCTCCAGGATCGGGTGCAGATATTCCGACTCCTCCTCACCATGCTTGCGCGCGCAATAGGTCGGAATATTGGCCATCGGCCCCGGACGATAGAGCGCCACCAGGGCGATGATGTCCTCGAAACGGTCGGGGCGCATGTCGACCAGAGCACGGCGCATGCCCTGGCTTTCGACCTGGAACACGCCCACGGTGTCGCCGCGGGCCAGCATGGCGTAGCTTGGTGCGTCATCGATCGGCACGGTGGCGAGATCAATGACGATACCACGCGGCGCCAGCAGCTTCACCGCCACATCGAGCACAGTCAGGGTCTTGAGACCCAGAAAGTCGAACTTGACCAGACCTGCGGGTTCCACCCATTTCATGTTGAACTGGGTCACCGGCATGTCGGATTTGGGATCGCGGTAGAGCGGCACCAGTTCACTGAGCGGCCGGTCACCGATGACGATGCCGGCGGCATGAGTCGAAGCATGGCGGTTGAGGCCCTCAAGGCGCTGGGCGATATCGAAAGCCCGCGCCACCACCGGATCCTCATCCCGCCAGGCCTGCAGCTTGGGCTCTCCCGCGATCGCCGCCGACAGCGTCACTGGAGCGGCGGGATTCATCGGCACCAGTTTGGTCAGCTTGTCGACCTGGCCATAGGGCATCTGCAGAACCCGGCCGACATCGCGCAGCACACCGCGGGCCTGCAGCGTGCCGAAGGTGATGATCTGCGCCACCTGGTCGCGGCCATAGCGGCTCTGCACATAGGAGATGACCTCGCCACGGCGGTCCTGACAGAAATCGATGTCGAAGTCGGGCATCGACACCCGCTCGGGATTGAGGAAGCGCTCGAACAGGAGACCGAAGCGGATCGGATCAAGATCGGTGATGGTCAGCGCCCAGGCCACCAGCGACCCCGCGCCTGAACCGCGTCCCGGGCCTACCGGAATGCCCTGAAGCTTGGCCCATTTGATGAAGTCGGAGACGATGAGGAAGTAGCCGGCATATTTCATGCGGGTGATGACGTCGAGTTCAAAGGCAAGCCGCGTCCTGTAGTCGTCATGACTCACCGAAGGTGCCAGCCCGTGCACTTCAAGGCGACGCTCCAGACCGACTTCGGCCTGCCGTGTGAGTTCCGCCGCCTCGTCGGCGGCGGCATCCACGCTTGCAGCCGCCCCTACTGTAAAAAACGGCAGAATGGGCTTCCTGGTGAGGGGACGGAAGGAGCAGCGTTCGGCGATCTCGATCGTTGAGGCCAGCGCCTCGGGCAGATCGGCGAACAGCAGCGCCATCTCCGGGCGGGTCTTGAAGCGATGGTTCGTGGTCAGCTGTTCGCGATTGCCGTCGGCAACCAGTTGACCGCTGGCAATACATAAAAGCGCATCATGGGCATCGAAATCCTCGGCAGCGGCAAAATAGGGTTCGTTGGTCGCCACCACCGGCAGGCCGCGGTCATAGGCCAGATCAATCAGCCCAGGCTCGGCCCGACGTTCGCGCTCCTGTCCATGGCGCTGCAGTTCGATATAGAAACGGTTGTCGAACAGCGACGCCAGCCGCGCGCAGCGCGCGGCGGCGAGATCGCTCTGGCCGGCGGAAAGCGCCAGCGAGATCGGACCATCGGGGCCGCCCGAGAGCGCGATCACGCCCTCGGTGTCCTCCTGCAGCCATTCGAAACGGACCTGCGGACTGTGACTGTGAGGGGATTCAAGAAAGGCCCGCGAATTGAGCCGCATCAGGCCGCGATAGCCGCGTTCGGTGGCCGCCAGCAGCACCACCCGGCCGGGGGAGACCTGGTTCCTCGCATTTGCATCCTGATCGGCAAAGTCAATCGAAAGCTCAAGGCCGATGATGGGCTGAATCCCCGAACCCGCCATCTTGTCGGAAAACTCAAGCGCGCCGAACATGTTGTCGGTGTCGGTCAGCGCCAGCGCCGGCTGATGGTCGGCTCTGGCAAGTTCGGCAAGCCGCGCCACCTTGATCGCGCCCTTGAGCAGCGAATAGGCCGAGTGCACATGAAGATGAACAAATCCTGGTCCTGGCATCCGCGTATCCTCCGCATCACCCGATCGAAGCCGTCGGTTCGAACAGCCGGTCGAGATCTTCCTCGCCAACTCCAAGTGCGGAACCGCTCTCCCTGTCGAACACGGTTTCGGCGAGCGCCCGCTTCTTTTCCTTGATTGGCAGCATTTTCTCCTCGATGGTGCCGGCAACCACGAGCTGGTGGACAAAGACGTGCTTGTCCTGGCCGATGCGGTGGGCACGATCCACCGCCTGGGCCTCGGCCGCCGGGTTCCACCAGGGGTCATAGAGGATCACGGTGTCGGCGGCGGTGAGATTGAGACCGACGCCTCCGACCTTGAGGCTGAGGAGAAAAATGCGCCTGGATCCATCCTGGAAGGAATCGATCTGGCCGGCGCGGTCTTTCGTGTCACCGGTGAGCAGCGCATAATCCATGTCGCGGGCCTGGAGTTCGGCCTCGATCAGCCTGAGCATGGAGACGAAATTCGAGAACACCAGCACGCGGCGATCCTGCTCCATCAGTTCCTCCAGCATCGCCATCAGCCGTTCCAGCTTGACCGATCCGGCGTCCGCAGCCGCTCTGTCGGAGAGCCTGAGCAGGCGCGGATCGCAGCAGCACTGGCGCATCTGAACAAGCGCATGAAGAATGACGAGATGGCTCTGGGCAAAACCTCTGGCTGTGATCGCGGCACGCACTTTGTCATGCATGGAAAGGCGGATCGCCTCATAGACACGGCTCTGCGCCGGCTCGAATGCGATGCGCTCAATGATTTCGATCTTGGGCGGCAGTTCGCTGGCCACGTCATCTTTGGTTCGCCGCAGCAGGAAGGGTCTGACGCGGCGGGCGAGAAGGCGGCCGCGGGCCTTATCCCCCAGCTTTTCAATCGGCGTGCGGAAAATGCGGCCAAAGCTCTTCTGGTCGCCGAGAAGGCCGGGGACAGCAATGGAAAACAGCGACCATAATTCGCCGAGATGGTTTTCGAGCGGTGTCCCGGTGAGGCAGAAGCGGGTACGTGCTTTCAGCGCCCGCGCCAGCCGCGTGGTCTCGGCTCTGGCATTCTTGATGGTCTGTGCTTCATCAAGAAAAATCAGGCTCCATTCCTGGGCCGCGAGGGTCTCATGGTCGCGCGACAGCAGAGGATAGGTCGAGAGCACGATGTCGGCACCGGCAATGGCACCGAAGCGCTCTTTGCGGTCGGCCCCGTGCAGCACCAGCACCGAGAGATCGGGCGCGAATCGCGCGGCCTCGCGGCGCCAGTTGGTCATCAGACTGGTCGGCGCCAGGATCAGCGCCGGGGCTTCAAGCCGCCCTGCGGCCTTTGCCACCGCGATCAGCGCCAGCGCCTGCACGGTCTTGCCGAGCCCCATATCGTCGGCGAGCACACCGCCGATCCGCAGTTCATCAAGAAGCGCAAGCCAGGCCACGCCCTGGGCCTGATAGGGCCGCAGCTGCGCAGTGAAGTTCCCGGGCAGCGTGACTTCCGGAAAGCCCCCGCTGGCACTGAGGCGGCGCCCCATTTCACGGAGCTTGCCCCCGGCCCGCAACTGCATGCCCTGGCGGCGCATCGCCTCTTCAAAGGCGGCCAGCGCAGCGAGATCCATCAGCGACAGCCGGGGCCGCTCCCGGCCCGTGCCGCCAACGAGGCTCAATTCCCAGATGGCCGCAATGATCGGCGCGATCTGATGATGGGGCACGCCAACGAAACGGCCCTCCCCGACCGGCAGGAAAACCACCGCCTGGTCGCCAGCGCTTTCACCGCCTTCCCCGGCGCTGTCAAGAAAGCGCGAGGGGTCGAAACCGGCAGCGCCTATCATCTCGACGATCGACGGCACCAGATCGACGACCTCGCCTCCGATCCTCACTCCGACATCAAGGTCAAACCAGTCGGTTTCCGAACTTTCGACCACTTCAGCGGAAAATGCCTCGGCCCCGGACAACAGTTCGAACGGAAAATCATCATTGATTTCGATATCCCAGCCAAGCTTCGAAAGCCGCGGCAGACCATGATAGAGGAGTTCGGGCCAGCTCTGCCCGCCCGATCGGGCGGGCAGAAAGTCGTTGCCATAACCGGTTGCACCGACGAACGGACTGACCGGTTCGAGGCCCATGGAGTGCAGGGTCCGCACGGCTTCGGCCTCGGCCTTGTCATCGCGGCGGATCTTCACCGCGCCGCCGCCCTCGACCAGCTGTCGCCGATCATCCAGTTCGACCGTGGCCGAACCATAATGAAAGGTGATCCGCGCCAGGGCCACCGTCTCGCGCTCCACAGTTTGCGAATCGTCAAGATATTCATACCAGCCCTCACTCCGGTGCCGGACCGGGAAGCGGGCCGACATCAGCCGCAGGCGGACACGCGGCTTCTCTCTGTGGACCACGGGCGGGGGCGGGGGCGGCGGCAACAGCGCCTTCAGAGCAGGCACCTTCTGCACCATGTGTTCCGCCAGCTTCGCGGCGTGCTCAGCGGCAAAGGGCGGCACCGCCACCAGCTCATCGACAATCCTGCGCGCCACTCCCGTTTCAAGCGGGCCGATCAATCCCATTTTCGGATCAACATAGAGCAGGCGGCAAGCCTGGAGACAGAGGCCCCCCTCTCCGGCGTCGATACTGATCCGGGTCGCGCTGCCATCTTCGGACTGCTCCCACACCATCCGCCCCTGCCGCGCCGCCCCCAGCGACAGCATAGGGCCATCCCCCGAACCCCAGCGCGCCCGACCTGTTGCCAGAATCAGTTCGAGGACATCAAAACTTCCGTCATGCTGGAAGAGAGAGTCGCTGGGGCTGGACGGAGAGGCATAGTGATTGAGAATCGCCGCCATTCGGCGCGCGATACGCAAATCCGACCTGGAGAGAGATTCCCGATTGCCCTCCCGCAGCGCCATGCGGAAATTATAGATGCCGGCGTGGGAGCGAAAAAGTCCATCGCTGCCATGCTCCCGACGCAACACCACGAGTTTCAGACGCGCGATGTTGGCGCCCGCACTGCGCTCGGGCCACAGCACATAGACGAGACGCTCCGCTCCCTCGCCTGGATCCCCGTCGGTATCGGCTTCCGCCGCATCTGCCAGACCACCGAGCCAGGAGCTGAGAGAAGCAGGAAGCCCCGTTGTCGGGTCGACGGGCGGTGCCGCAGGAAACCTGTCAAGAGCCGGCCTGACCACGGGCCAGGTCACAGAAGGCGCTCTGAAAGCGGGCTTTTTGACCAAGGCGGGTCCGGCAGCAGCCGACCTGCCCTTGCCGCTGGCCGGCTTGCTGGCAGCGAGCGCATCGGCGCTCTCGCTCGCCGCCTTCTGCCGCGCCAGTCCTTCCAGCAGCACCGCAGCGATGTGCCTGCAGCCCAGACCCTTGTCACAACTGCAGACGCCGTGGATCGAAATTTTTCCTGCCCTGGAACCAGTGACCGAGATCTTCTGCCGATAAGGCTCCTTCCCGCTTCCCCGCACGGTTGCGGTAGTCAGAACGCCGACAGGGCGATATTCCAGGACACAGCCCTGCTGGTGGCAGAGGCGCCCGGCTTCAAGCGTCTCCTCACCCAGTTGGCTTCGAATATCACCCTCGTCAAGGACCATTGATCATTGCCTTACTTACTTGCTTGTTTGCTTGCGTGCTTCAATGAGGCCGAGGCAGCAGCGCCTCGGATGCCGGCCAAAGGCGGTGCGAACCCCAAGCTCAGATCTGCGAAATTCGCCCTGCCCAGATCGCGAGCATGCCGATGAACAATGCCAGCGATGCCAGTGCCCCGGCTTCGTCAGTGGGCCGGCCTGTGGCGAACATCCCCATTACGACCACGCCCGCTTTCGGCGAGCAATGTCGTCATCGCTGGTATATAGACAAAGAAAGAGAAGAAGAAAGCGGTGACAGACAGCGCAAAGACGGCAAACAGAATTGACGCAAGCAGGCTGTTTCCGAGAGTTGCAAACATCCAGTCTTTGCGAAATTTTGCAAGATCGTCATGGAAGCACGGGGGGATACCTTCGTTTGCCCTTGCCATCAACTCGTTCCGCCTTGCCGGGCCGACGAAGCCCCCTCGCAGTGAGCGGACCATCGAAAAAACGATCCTCCACGCGCTGCCAACGCTGTGAACGTCGTCCAGAAGACTGCAAACAGCCTGCTTCTTCTCCTCGGGAATCTGATCGGATTGACAAATTCTATCGGCAATTTCGAGGACCGAACGACGGCGTGGTTCTGTCGCGATAAACAGTCCACGTGCCAAAATGGCGTAGAAAAGAAGGATGCCAATGAAGACCGCCGCGTCGCGCAAGAGAGCCAAATCCATCGCCATCACCTCAATTTCCTGCGTCGTCGTTCGAATTTACGTCTGGCTGCCGCCTTTGGCTCCTTGACTATACGCGCCCAAATGAAGGCTGCAAGTGCGCAAACGGTCGCATAGAACAACGGATGCTGGATCATTACGTGCAGCAAATAATTGATAACGCGCGCAAATCTCCCCCATTCTCCAGGATAATCATGCTCGAACCCTGCTCGAATCGCGGCTTCCCGAAGGCCAAGCAAAGCTGCCACACAAGCAGGAGGAAACCCGAGAAATTTGACGAACGAGACGCAAAAATTTCGCAACATCCTTGTGCAATCTCCGTTCATCTCAATTCTCGGCCACGGTGCGCCATCTTGCGCCCAAACGCACGACAGGTTCGACGCTTCCTTCAGTGAGGCCGAGGCAGCAATACCCCGGATGCAAAAGGCAATGTGGCACCTCAAGCTCAAAGCTGCGAAATCAACCCCGCCCAGATCGCGAGCATGCCGATGAACAATGCCAGCGATGCCAGCGCCACGGCTTCCTCAAGAAAGACCCTCAGCATTGCTTTACTCCCCGCAAAAACAAAAAGAACGTAACGGGAACTGTGTTACTTTTTCGTTCCAGAGTCAAGCCTGTTCGTTCTCTTTTTTTCACGTTTTCCCCCCGCTTTATGCATTTTTTCTGTGTGAAGCCCGAGATCGTCCCATTCGAGGGTCCATTTCACGGGCTTCCTGTCCTTACAGCTCGTCCTTTGCAGTTCGCCTCGTGGTGCTCTGCAAATCGGCACCGCTCCTGAACGGCTGCCGAACCTGCGGCAAACCCTGCCGCGCAAAACCGCAATCCTTTGACGCATGCCACAAGGCCAGTTCGGCCACAGCTGAGGGCACCCAGGTGAAAAGGAAACAGCAAGTTTTTGCCGCGCGGCAGCCAGATCCGGCATCGACAAAAACGCGACAGGAGCCCCAGGCAGGGGCGGCGCATCAACCGCTGCGCTCCGCGAAAAGCGACCGCCATCTGCAAGGGGGACGCCAGCCAACTGCCTGATTTTGTGCCGCGCGGGGAGCCTGAACTGGAGATTCTGCTGCCCCCCTGCTGCGCAGAGGTTCCGTCCGCTCATCAGGGGGCGCGACCCCCCTCACCTGCGCGGCTTTCCGCCGCCTTCGCCTGGTATCGCCAAAATCAGGCGGGAATTTATCGCCGACAGCAGCAGACCGTGTACGGAAATTGGCGCGACACCCCCGGGGCACTCACGCCTGATGGCAAAATATGGGGTCGGATCCGCCCAAAAATGCGCCAACGGCAAACACACTCGAAGAGCGAAGCTGCCGAATGCCGAATCTTCTTTCCCCTGGCCATGCGCGGCGATCTCGTCTGAGACGAAACGGATCGGTGCGTACCGCGCCAGCTCATCGATTGCCGAAATTGCGATCGCCTTCCGTATCGAGGGTCCGTGCAAGATGGGTCCCGCAGTCGCGGCTTGATAGGATTCGAAATTTGGAAACGATGTACCAGGGCGATGTGCCGCGCGAAGCACGCTGCGGCAGCCTCCCGGCGTCCGGGGTACCGAGCGGTCACCTCCGGTAGCGGGAAGCCTGGCTGCGGCGCGGTGACCGCTCGCGAGCCTCGCTTCAGGAACAGATACCCGGGCTCGCCGGAATCGAAAGACCCCGGCGTGGGCGCGCCAGGGTCTTTCACCGCTCTATGCGTTAGCGCCAGTGGAATCAGTAACGGGCGATAACCGGGCCACCGAACCTGTAGTTGAGACGAACCAGACCAAGATCGATGTCCTGATTCGCGCGGGTTCCAACCCACACATCCTGATTGCCCAGGAAGATGTGGTTATATTCGACGCCAACCGACCAGTTCGGGGCGAAACCGATTTCGAGACCGGTGCCGACCGTGGCGCCCCATCTGGTGTTATTCACAGGATTGAGCCAGGCATTGTCCCACTGGTTATAGTTGTTGCTGACCACAGCCGCGCCGCCTTTGGCGTACCACAGCACATTGTTCCAGGCGTATCCGACCTGCCCCGTGAACAGGCCGAAGCCATCGACATGGTTGCGATAGCCGAAATTGTCGTAGGCGGCACCATTGTTGCCGAAATCAGCCCAGTTGCCCTGAGCCTCAAGGCCGAACACCCAGTTCGCGGCCTGCCAGCGATAGCCGATCTGGGCACCGATCGTGCCACCCGAATCGCTGCGGCAGGCATCATTCCAGCAGTTATGGGTCGAACCGCCGCCACCATCAAGGCCGATATAGAGGCCGCTCCAGTCATAGATCGCAGCGATCACCGGTGCCGCCTTGGAATAATAGACGGGGGGTGGGGAGCGCAGATCCGCAGCCAACGCCTGAGATGCAAGACCCAGAGCCACAAGGCTGGCGGTCAAAAACAGAAAATTCTTTTTCATCTGGTCCTCCGATACGCGTTACCAATGTGGTGGCCCCGACCGCCGATTGGCCCCCTCCTAACACATCCGCAGCGGTATTATGTAGCCTCCGGACAGCAACTTGCCGGCGTTTAAGCGATTTTTCCGGCAAAGAATACCGTCAACCTTACCCGCCCGGGGGCCCAAGCGAAGCCCTGCCATACTGACAAGTCGCTGTTATGGTTGAGATTTCAGAAATCCAACGCCATCCCGAACGGGCTTTTGCGAAAATTGCGGCACCATTTGCCGACATTGTAATTTTCTCGCCCGTCAGCTGGACAAAAACACCGCCGGCTGCAGCCAGCCGCGCCGTTTCCGCCAGGGTCCCCCCAGGTTGCGCACGCCCAACACAGCGCACACGCCCAATAAAAAACCCCGGCCTTTCGGCCGGGGTTTTTTAACGTTTCAGGCTGGAAGCTTTATATCAGTAACGGGCGACAACCGGACCACCGAACTTGTAGTTCAGGCGGACCAGACCCATGTCGATGTCCTGGTTGACGTTGTTCCGCCGATTCCCGACGTCCTGATCGCCCAGGAAAACGTGGTTATATTCGACGCCAACCGACCAGTTGGGAGCGAAACCGATTTCCAGGCCAGTGCCGATGGTGCCACCCCACTTGGTGTTGTCCTGGCTGTTGGCCTGGCCCCAGTTCCAGCTGTTGTCAACAACGGCAGCGCCGCCCTTGGCGTACCACAACACGTTGTTCCAGGCATAGCCGACCTGGCCGGTGAACAGGCCGAAGCCGTCAACATGGTTCCACGCACCCGACTTGCCGAAGTCGGCCCAGTTGCCCTGGGCTTCCAGGCCAAACACCCAGTTCGCGGCCTGCCAGCGATAACCGACCTGACCACCGATCGTGCCACCGGTTGAATGAGCGGAGCCGTTCCAGTCGGTGTGCGACGAGCCGCCACCACCGTTGAGACCGATATAGAGGCCGGACCAGTCATAGATCGCGGCAACCATCGGCGGCGCTTTCGAATAAACCGGAGTGCGCAGGTCAGCAGCCGACGCCTGAGAAGCAAAACCCAGAGCCAGAAGGCTGGCGGTCAAAAACAGAAAATTCTTTTTCATGGCGGGTACTCTTTAATTCGTTTCGGATCAGACGTTGGCCCCCACAGCCGACTTGCCCCGTCGTAGCACAACCTGCAGGAAATGATGTAACATCGCCACCACACATCAAGACATTTAACTAAAAACAGAAGCAAATAATACCGCCAGCGTTAAGCTCCCCTGCTTTCAAAAAGCCTCCCTCACCCCTCCGGATGCAGCAGTTTTATCCAGCTTGTTCAATAGCTTCGAATGGGTCGGAGGTCCTGCCGAAACCGCCTCTCGACACCACCCGCAGACTGCGACCTGTGGAACCAGAACTGCATTAAAACTCCGCAATATGTGTGGCATTTTGGCAAATCGGCCCTTTTGAACCCGACAAATCCACTATCCGGTTACCGTCCGGGGCGCTTTCCAGCCTTAATATTCGACCCGCAAATAGCGCCCGGTTGTATTTGCCACCTTCCTGTGTGCGACGACGCGCCAATGCCGGATTACTGCCCCCCTCCTGCCCCGTGCAGCGCGCCTTCGAAAACCGCCAACAGCCCCGCAGGGGGCGGAGATCGGCAGTTGCCGCGCGGCAAGCTGATCCCCAACCGCCGGTCCCGAAATTCTATTGGGGCCACAAAATTCCGGAAGCGAAGCTTTTTGATTCTGTGGGACGTCCCCTCCTTGCCGCATCTGTCCAGCGCGGCAACGTGAGAGGGGAATGGAGCAGTGTGGCGAAGCCCGACAGCGCCCAACCTGTGGCTGGCGGCGTCCTCGGCCATGTGCGCCAGCTGGTTGCCGAGAAAGGCCTGGTCGACCCCTCAAACCATCTGCAGGACCGTACCGCGCACCCCTTCGACACCCATCCCGAACTGGCCGAGCGGCTTGAAGCCCTGGGCCTGTCGCTTAACAACGAATTGCGCCGCCGCGCCATCGACCCGGCCCCGGGGCCTTTGCTTGAGCAGTTCGGACTGGAAGCCGCAGGACCGGAAAACACCGAAAATACAGCGCAGAGCACGGCGGCCGACATCCGTTCCACCGTGGAGTCGGAGTTCCGCGAGAT
>Ga0123357_10007662_pt1 | contig 13388 bp, 7 predicted proteins | sample TergutEmb28metaG_FD_89873 | JGI IMG/M metagenome (GOLD analysis project Ga0123357, IMG submission 89873) | Embiratermes neotenicus P4 segment gut microbial communities from Petit-Saut dam, French Guiana - Emb289 P4 | ecosystem: Host-associated > Arthropoda: Insects > Digestive system > Gut ...
CACCGAGCACTTAATCAATAAGATAGCTCGGATGTATAGAGCCAGCTTGACATTGGTTGGTCTATGGCATAGACATCCGGGTTCAATGGACGTGTTCTCGACAACAGATGCCGGGACAAACACCGAATACGCAAAACTATCTCCCAACGGTGCTGTTTCGATTTTAGTTAATATAGACCCACAATTCCGCATCACCCCGTATCACGTTGCATGGCCACTTCGATATACAAAAATCCCGTATAAAGTCGGGGATGACTTGATCCCAAAGCATCTACTACAACTCAAGGATTCAGAGCAATCACTTAGCTATGTTAATGGGTATGCAGAGAGGTCACACTCAGGAAGAGTAACACATAGTAAGCCGAAAGCAGACTTTATACGTCTGCTTGATGGCATAAAGGGTAAGTTTACCCCATGTAAGGTGAGTAAAGATGATATTAGACCGGGAGAAGCGGAAAAGCACATGGATTTGCTTATTGATTCACTATTAGATGATATAACTTATTTTACTGAAACTCGCGGGCTGGCTCTAAAAGCCCAACAGGAAAACGGGTGTATGTGCTTGTCTCACGTAGGCGCAAATGGGACGATAACGAAAGCGTATTTTATGTACTTGGCACATAGGAAGCAAATCGTTTTTTCATATGGAGATGCTTTTTATATATATACGTCTGAAATGTTCTCTAAACTACTTGCGGACTATACCCCACCCGACAGCACTTTTAAGGAAGGGCTATTACGCGCAATGGGGTTGAATAACACACCGGGAGAATGAAAATGAACTTAAATCCTTTGAGCAAAACAGTTTTTATATCCGCTGGGCAGATCGAGAACCCCGTAGCTGGAAAAATCTACGGACGGTACTATAGTAAGTCTGCGATTTTTAACATTTACCCCACTGAACTAGAGCATGACGGCACGCTCCTTGGCAAAATTTTACCAAAAGGTAGTACAGTCGGCAGGAATAAACTCTGTGGAGTTATTACTGACAAAGGAGTTGATTTTTACAGCTACGGCAAAAGGATCAATTGCGAGGTGTACAATCTCTATCAGAACATTTTCTCCCGCAATAAGGGTATACTGGAGTCAGATGTGATGGAGCAAAAGCGAGTTATTATTTTGGGCTGCGGTTCAGTTGGTAGCTTGGTCGCGCTTGAGTTAGCACGATCAGGAGTTAAGCACTTCATCTTAGTTGATGCTGATATAGTGGAGTACCATAATATTTGCCGACACCAATGCGGTATTGAGGAAGTCGGAGATTTAAAGGTTTCCGCTGTTAAGCGGAGGATACTGAGGATAAACCCAAGTGCGAATGTGATAACCTTCGAGGGTATCGTTCAAAACCTACCAAAAGACACATTGGACTCATTCTGCGACGCCGGAAACACTGTTTTTGTAGGCTGTGCAGACAACCGGATTGCAGATGTATACACGAACAGAATCAGCATCTACTATAAATCCTCTTTCGTATCTATTGGCTTTTGGGAGAGGGCTTTTGCTGGAGAGGTGTTCTACCATCAATACGGAAAGAGTATGCCCTGTTACGAATGCGCCTTAGGTGATGGAAGTGGCATTTCCGCTCGTGCAGAAGCCAATCATCACATCTACTCAAACCAAGAAGATACGGAGGGATTGAAGTTTGAGCCAGGTATATCGGTTGACATCAATTTCGTGACATCAATCGGCATTAAACTGATCCTTGACATACTAAACGCAGATAACTGTAGCTATACACCGCGATTGCTTAATAATCTTACGCAATACACACTTATTTGCAACACAAGCGATCCTAATATTGGCGGCGAAATGGTCGAAATATTCAGCTACCCTTTACAAGTCACTACATCGCTCAAGGTAGGTTTCTCTAAGAAGTGTGGCGATAAGTGCAAATATGAAAAACTAATATAGTAGTTCGCAATCCTTCACATAAGACGAGGTAGGAGTGTGCTAAGTGACTAAGATTACGTACAAAACTGTCTTGGGGCTAATCAATAACATCAATGTTTTTGCGGAGCAGTCCGATAAGAACATTCAGCAGTTATGGAACAATTTTAATGCTTCCAAGCGCCGCCTTGAGGAACAATACAACCAGTTCATGGCAGCGGCGAAAGCGGAGTTTGAGAAAAACACTTCCGCAATAAGAAAGAAAGCAACGTCGTTGAAAGAAAACGCAGATAAAGTATTTAAAGAAGTTGTAACACTAGACGCTTCCCTTGCAAACGCTGATAAGTATTATGTTAAGACAAGGGAAAAGAAAATGGAAGAACTCGCACAGCAAACGGAATCCTCCATCATTGATGAGGGGGATATTTTTGCCGCGCTGGAAAAAGTGAAGAAGCAATTCAAGGTTCTGTCTGAAAAATACTCTCTTGATAAACCTGCTATGTTTGACGGATTGAATTATATGTTTTCAAAACAACGCAAGCAGGATTATGAAGATTTAATTATCCTGAAAAATACGCTTAAAAAGTTAATGGATGAGATAATAAAGGTAATCCCTGAACTCATCAGCGATTCTACGAAGTCAGACCAAAGCGCTTATGATAAAAAGACCACCGAGATAAAAGCAAAGTATCAATCAGAGTTGTCGGCTGTTAATACGCACTATGAAAGCAATGTAGAAACACTGGCTGATGTGATTTGTGAACAACTAGACGCAGTATTACCTGACAGCTTATTGCAATCAATGAAAGAAATTAACAATCGTTATCCAGAAACTTTTTCAGACATAACTTCAAGCTATAGCACATGGGACGGAACGATTATTGTCGGTCATGTCGATTATCCACTGGAGTTATATGTTAGTTCAAGCATATTGCTTTCACTAATCAAAGATAAATGCTCTGCTATCTTAGCACAGAAGAAGTTATTGCGCTTTCCCTTGGTGTTTTCGCTGAAAGACGATTTGAACATTCTTGTTAAGAATGAGCAGGACAGCAACCTGAGAAATCAGTTCGTAAGTTCAATTATGCAGAGTTTTATCTCGTCAGTTCCAGTTCCTCATTTGAAGTTTAGTGTGATTGATACTGAGAGCCAGGGTACCAGTTTATCTTCATTTGATGAGTTTAGTAAGAATCTACCGAGCCTGTTTTGCGGCGGTTTTTTGTCATCGAAAGACGAAGTTGAGTTTGCCCTTGAAAAGCTAATGACCTATATTAACAGTGGCGCCCCTATCTCATTCATGGATTCCAATACCCCCCCTGCTCCTGCCCCCAGCACCAAGCCGGTTGAGTCACCAGTTAATGATCCTCTAAACAAGCTAGGTAGCTTGACTGGTTTGGCTGATGTTAAAAGAGACGTTGCGGCTATGATAAACCTGATTGAAACGCAGAAAAGAAGGCTGGCACAAGGGCTTGCAACAGCGGAGATGTCATACCATATAGTATTTGACGGCAACCCAGGAACAGGAAAAACAACCGTCGCAAGGATTATCGCTCAAATATACAAGAATTTTGGGATTCTCTCGAAAGGCCATTTGGTAGAAACAGACCGTAGTGGAATGGTCGCTGGCTATGTTGGTCAAACAGCGTTAAAAGTACAGCAAGTTGTCGAAAGCGCTTTAGGTGGTGTCCTATTCATTGACGAAGCATATACGCTGTCTGGCAAATCGGGCAGCGACTACGGGCAAGAAGCCATAGATACCTTGCTAAAGCTGATGGAAGATCACAGGGACGACCTTGTAGTTATAGTTGCGGGGTATCCACAACTGATGAATGAATTTCTCGAGTCCAATCCTGGTTTACGTTCAAGATTCAATAAAAGGTTTCATTTTGCCGACTATACTGGCGGGGAGTTGCAAAGCATTTTTATTACTATATGCAAGAACAATGGCTATACTGTTTCTACACAAGCGAAGTACGTCAGTGAGGTGTATTTTGAGCAGCTTGTTGAAAGTATAAAGAATACGTCCCGTGCAGCATCTTTTGGTAATGCCCGTGAAATCCGTAACTTCTTTGAGAAAGCTGTTGCGAACCAAGCAAACCGAATGGCAACAATAATGAATCCCACGAAAGCTACACTTGAAAAAATTGAACTTGCGGATTTACCCATAGATGTTCCTGAGAACTTGATCGAAACTTTACCTCAAACAGAACAGCAAGATATTCAAGAGGTGCCTGAAAGCGTTATTATTGATACCCCGGCATTTATCAAAAGTCCAGACGATACTCCAGACATCAAGGTCTTGATTGTGTTGGATTCGCCCGGACAATTAGGTGAAAAGAACACAGCCTTAGTAGAAAGCATTAAAGAAAATGGGGGTAAGCGAGGAGTTTATACAATCATAGGGTACAATACCGCGACAAATGAACAACAACCTTACAAAGAAAAGGGTTGCATCGTCGTTCAACAGGCAGTAGATATGTTCCTTTACTACGACCTTCACGTAACATATAGTGAGGCTCTAGGTGGGAACGAGTTACTTAAATATGTTAAAAACTACTTACTCCTATATGACAGTCTTGGCGGCAACATCGCATTGTTAGATTCTACCGTTAAGGAGTTAATATCAAGCAACAATTCCGGTCGTGTTCAAGCGGTCATTAACTCGATAAAAAGTACGCTTGATAAAAGTAATAATGCTTTTGGCATCGTACCATCAACCAGTCGTATATTCCCGTCTGTTATATCAGTGGGTTGTTTATCATATCCGTTAGACTTGATAAGTAACTCCGATAATCATGCTATGCTAAAATCCGATTTGTCGCTGCCGAATACCGACACGTTCTGTTTGCCAGCGATCTTCAGCCTTAGCGAGAAAAGCAATTTAGTGTTAACTTGCCCGGAAACGAATCATCAGTACGCTGAAATGTTTGTGCATAGCATGATGTGGAGTTTCTTATCATCAGTTCCGGTTTCAAAGGTCAACTTCTGCATTTTCGATGCAGAGCGCCGAGGGAACAGCATAACACCCTTTTTAGATTTTCGTCAAAAGATACCAGAAGTATTTGACGGCCAAATCTACACCGCCCAGGACGCAATGATGGGTAGGCTTCAAAAGCTAAACAGATATATCGACGAGTTTATCCAAGAGAAACTTGGTAATCGTTTTGGAAATATCGTTGAGTACAATATCAACACTCCTAACCGCGCAGAGCCGATTACCTTGCTGATTATATTCGACTTCCCAAGAAACTTCGATAGCCGGAGTCTTGAATTTTTACAGAACATTCTTGTCAACGGTGGTAAATGCGGCATTTATACGATTATTTGCCACAATCCAAACATTGCTCTTTCGAGATATGAAAGTATAGACGAACACCTTGATGATATAAAGCGTCACTGCTCATTAGTGGAATACACTGAGCAGAGATTTGTCCTTCAACCATATAGTTTACCGATTGACATTACTCCCGAACTATCGAGGGAAGGCACTGCCAATTTCATTGACGGTTATATAGAAATCAACACAGCATTGAAACAAAAAGGGCTTTCCTTCGAGGATGTGGTAAAGCAACCTTTCTTTACTTCTTCAAGTGCAAAAAAGCTGTCAATACCTGTCGGCATAGGCGATGGCGAAAGCATCGTGAGTTTGGTATTGGGCGAGGGTTCGTCACATCATGGGCTTATTGCTGGCGCTACCGGCTCCGGTAAGTCTACACTTTTGCATACCATGATTATGAGCGGGATGCTATGTCACAGCCCCGATGAGTTGCATTTGTATCTGATGGACTTTAAGAGCGGGACGGAGTTTAAGATATACGAATCTACTAGGATTCCGCATATTCAATTATTGGCACTTGACGCTATGCAGGAGTTTGGCGAGAGCATATTAGAAAACTTGGTAAGTGAAATGCTGCGGCGTGGTGATTTGTTCAAAAACGCCGGGCAATCAAGCCTCGCCGACTACACAAATAGTACAGGGAAACCCTTGCCACGAATCCTAGTCATCATGGATGAGTTTCAAATACTTTTTAACGATTCCGCTAACCGTAAGGTAGCTATGAACTGCGCTGAACTGACAAAGCGGATTGTTACTGAGGGAAGGGCTTTCGGCATACACCTTATGATGGCGACACAAACAACGAAGGTAATAAGCGAACTTACGCTTTCACATGGCATTATTGAGCAAATGCGTGTCCGTATTGGCTTGAAATGCGGCGAGGATGATGTGCGATATTTGTATGGAGACAGGAACGATTCAAAGGCCCTAGAAATGATGAAAGGCCCAATCGGCACGGCTGTAATGAACTTGGAATACATGGAGTCAAATAACATCGGCTTCCGTGCCGCTTATTGCTCAAAAGAGAAGCAAACAGAGTATCTGAACATTATATCTGAAAGATATTCAGATATACCTGCAACTACGCAGACATTTGAAGGAAACAGAACAATTTTACTTATTGATTATCTGCTTGAAAACAATATTGGCTTATCTGATGAAGCCACGATAAAAATTCATATGGGTACACTTATAAAAGTCGCCCCTCCTTTTGTAATGCAGTTTGACCGCCGCCGAAGGCATAATGTGTTAATCTGCGGAGCAAATGAAAAGATGGCTGAGAACACAACCAATCTCTGTATGTTCTCCGCATTATTAAATACTAATACCGATCTCTACTGCATTGATGGTGAGAGTATGATTGGCGAAAGCGAATCGGCATCTTTGTATGATTCTTTGGCCGGCTTCACGCCGCGATTCCAGTCAGCGAAAAATAGGCAGGATATCATCAGTTTTATCAATGATGTGTTTTCGATATACTCCGAGCGAAAAAAAGGCGGCGAAATAAAGAGTACGCTCGTAGTGATAAAGAACATGCAATTTCTCGATCTTATCAAGAAGATGTTTAAGGGCGAGATGATAAATGAAAGCGAGTTTTCTAATGATTCATCAAACATCAATGAATCAACATCGGGATTTGATTTTGGTATGTCTGGAGATTTCGGTATGTCTTCGTCCATGTCAGTCTCAGAAAAACTGTTGCAACTCATTGATGATGGCTCAAATTACGGAGTATTCTTCATTATTTCATCGCTCGAGTATCAAAGCGTAAAAGAAAACATGTACTACGGGGAGAATATCTTATCAAAATTCCCCGAAAGGATTATCTTTGCATTAAGCAACAATGATGCTGACAATCTGATTGACGGGGTATCTGTTTCGGGATTAAGAGACAACACCGTTTTCTACTCTGACGGCGTAAAAAGTGCTTTTCAGTTTAAACCATACATAATGCCAGAATCATCTGAATTAAGCCGGTTTATTGAGGGCCTATCCGTGGGTGGTGAGAGTGAATGAGCGACGTCAACACAAGCGAAGAGTTGGTACAAAATGCGGTTATCTTGTGCAACGGTATTTTGGGTATGCTCTCCGATTCATTAAGAGAAATGCAGTATAAGTATAGAAATGTAGGTAATGGCTGGAGTGATTCAAAATATCAACAGTTAGGCGATATTGTCAGTGAGTGCGGTTCGTCAATTAAAAGAGTATTACAGGAACTGAGTCGTTGTTGTGTAGCTCTCGATAAGATAGCGCTGAGTGTGATGGAGTATGGGAGCATTAACATTTCAGGTACTCTCAGTGGTACAGAGGTAAACTCATCTGTAATCGCCAATATTAACAACAGCTTATCAACATCTAGCATTTTAAATTCTGATGAGTCAACAGTTTTTTACGGTACTATGAGTGATGGCACAGTTGTTGCTCTTACGAATGTTAGCATGGAACGCTTAACCTACACTAAACGAGGTGCAGAAGAAAGAGAAGTGCTAAGACGAGAGTTTAATAATCGGATAAGAAGACAATTCTTGAATGAGTTGGGGAACATGGATGATGCCTACTTATTGAACTTAGGGCTGTTGACTGCGGATATAAACCGAATCAGAGCAGGCAGAGTACCTAGAGGCTATCATGTTCACCACAAAATACCATTGGATGATAGTGGCGATAATGATTTTGATAACTTGATTCTGATAAGGCATCGTCCGTACCACATTATTCTTACAAACTATCAAGACGAGGTTTCTGGAGATTTGAATTCTGGAGAATCTCTCGAAATTGCATGGCCTGTTCCAGATGGCATGATTTACTTAGGGAGATGATGAAGAATGGATAGTAATGTTCTTGATATGCTAAACAAAATCAATGAGATTGAGAATGAGTTTGACGATACAATTTTTATTCCATGCACCGAGTTCGATGTGGATTACTTCGTTGATTGGATTGAAAAACAACGCCCAGGTTTGGAGCTTGACCTATCAGATTTTTTATCTTTTTCAAAAATTGTGAATGGATTAAATGTAAATGGTTTGTTTGTTTACTCGTTGTCACCTAGCGCTGAAAACAATATCTATGATTCTAATTTAGACTGGTGGAGTAGTGAACAGCGGAGTGTTTATCTCTTTTTTGCTGACGATGACATTTCATGGTATTGCGTTGATATAAAGGACGGAGCATTTTGCATACTGGATAAGCCTAGTGGGGATAAAACAAACGAGTATGGATCATTCGATGAGTTAATTTCTATAGCTCTTGGCACAGCAATCTAGTGATGTATTATCACATTCAGAGTCGGAAGGGCGGTGGCATGGGAATTGGACATAGTAAAGAATATTTTCAGTAAATCAGGCATTGGTACAATCATATTTTTCTTTCTCAATGCCACAATTATTATTGGCCTTTTTTCTTTCATTGGATCTAACGCATACGACTTTGGGTATTACTCTATCATCATAGCTTTTCTCGTCTATTTGCTTTCAGTTCTAATAGCTTTTTCTCGTTTCGGTGAATGGGTACTTTGTATAATGGCTGGCGCAAGGAAAATGACTCGCGTTGATATGAAGATAAAGATGATTCCTTTACTGGAAATCGTCTACAACAAAGCAAAAAGAAAAACTCCAAGGCTTACGAACAAAATAGTTTTGAAGGTAATCTACACCCCTGAACCAAATGCTTATGCAATAGGTAGAAGAACAATATGCGTCACTGAGGGGCTTTTCGCGCTACCTGACGATGTTGTTCAAGGGATAATGGCGCACGAAGTAGCGCATTTGGCATGTCGTCACACGCAAATACAGTTGTTAATCGGTGGCGGAAACTTCATTATGACTCTGTTAATGCTGATACTGAAGTTAATTTATGCAATTCTCGCCGGGATGTCACTTGGTTCCTTTTTTTCAGGATACAGAAGAAGGGGTTGTATGGAGGGGTGTTTGAGCGCTCTTCCAGGATTGTTCATTGCTGCTATTATATGGCTTTGGACTAAGTTTTGTATGCTGTTCTTAATGTGGTCAATGAGAGAAAACGAATACGTCGCAGATAAATACGCAGCAGAGTTGGGATATGGTTTTGAACTGGCGAAAGGTTTGGATGCAATCGGAACAAGTGAGCCGCAAGAATCTTTTCTAAAAGCATTATACTCGACTCATCCAAACACACATGACCGAATTGGCAGACTACAACAAATGGGTGTGCCATACTATCGGTATTAGTCGGCGGTATCTCATCAAACACCAAACGTCCATATAGCGCGTCAGCATTTTCGCTAGCAGTGTTTGTGTGTCCACAAACCGCTAGTTAGGGGTTTCCCCTAATACCCCACGGAGGGGCTTTGCCCCTCCGTTTAAGCCGTGCCTGCGGCACGTCTGCTGCGACCGCTTCGCGGTCTACAATGCTTGAGAATCATGGTGATTTTGAGTACGCAAAGCATCGCGTTTTTGAGTCTCCGGCGTGACGCCGAGTATGCGTTCTGCGTTAGCTTTTGCGGTCGCTAGTTCGCGTGATAACTCTTTGAGTTTATGGTATTCACCATAAAGGGTTTTACGCTCGGACGCGAGTGTGGCATACTCCTGTTTAAGTTGATTTATTGACGGGAGTTTCTTCGCTCCGAGATCATCAAAATACTTCTTTGCCGCCCTATGTGAGATTATATCGGCGGAATGGATATCGTAAAAATCGCGGCTCCATCCTGACGCCTTATATTTGGCATAAACATCTCTGGTCTTTCCGTAAACCGCGATCTGTTTCTGAAGCTCAGAAATCTCTTTCTGGCGCGCTTCTATTTCTTTGATCCGCTGTGTGGTTTTTGAAAATGCACCCGACGCGGAGGACGACTTTTTCACCAAATCATCATAGCTGTCAATACCGTTCTCCTTGAGAAAAATCAAAGTCCTGGCGGCTTCTTTTAAATTGAAAATCTTCGCCCACTGAGCATATCCCGCACCTTTGCCTTCTCGGATTTTCTCCTGAATATCCACAAGCAGGTTCACTCTGGTTTTTGTACTGCTCCCACCGCTCCCGCCGATAGCTTTTGCTATACCAAGACGTGCGCGGATCGCCGTCTCTGTATACTCGCCTTTGAGCGTTTCAAGCCGTACAGGTTTTCCCCATCCGGGAGCTTTTACGCTTATGTGTTTGCGCTTTGTATTTACATCGTAACCAACTGATTTTAGCTTTAATAAGAAGTCCTCGAATGTCGCGCAGTATGGCAAAACCTCGTCGATTTTTTGTTTCAGAATCTCCTGGTTCGTTGGAATTCTGTTTTCACCCAACCAGCCGCCATAGTTCCTTTTTGACGGTTTCGGATTCTCTATTACCGACAGCCCATGCTCGGCGCAGAGCAGATCGGAAATCTTCCGAATTGCCTTACCTGAAAAATAGAAATCCTTGAACTTCCGCTCGCAGTTGAGGGTAGTTGAATTGAAGATTATGTGGTTGTGAATATGGGCTTTGTCGATGTGAGTGCAGACCACAAAAGCGTGACGCCCTTTTGTGAAACTCATCGCTAGTTCATGACCTATTGCGTTCGCTTCTTCCGGTGTTATTTCACCCGGCTTAAACGCTTGCCTGATGTGGTATGCTATCACATCACGCCGCCCTTGGCTGCGCCCGGTAATGAACTCGTATTCGTTCTTCGCAACCAGGAATTCTTCATCCGCCGAGCGGCTGTCACAAGCGAATGAAGTAATTAGTCTGCCGTTGTCAGTTTTCGCCGGATTTTTAACGTAATCAATTATAGCGGCAACGGCGGAGGACTTTGCCATAGTCTTTGAAACTTTAAGCGCCTTTATCCACGTCGTCGCCACGGCATCACCTCCCGATCACAACGTAGATAGACGGCGCAGTATCTCTTTTGTCTGCACCCAAATAGACTCGTACCGTTCGCGAAGATCGTCAATGTCGGCGGCGTACACATTGCCGGTTTCGTTGACGCGGCGGGCGATCTGATTGATGTTGTTTGTAGCGTTGGATAACAGGCGCACCATATCGCGAACGCTGTCCAATTCGACATGGATTATCCTCCCGTCAACCGCTTGTTTAAGCAGATACGCCCGGAGATTCTTGATACCTGACTGCGCCATTTGGCGTTTGATAAGTTCGTGTTCTTCCTCGTTTACCATGAAATGAAGGTTGATGTTTTTGGTTCTCTTTCCCATAGAGTCGAACCTCCTAAAAAACGTAGGCGGCGAGTTATGATAACCCGCCGCCCGATTCGATTAAATGCCACGCTCGGCAGGCCTGTCCCTGCCCGGAGCGCTGTTCTGTCTGGTACTGTCAAAACTTCGGATTCCATCTAAAATCGACGGTTTCGTTTTGGCTGATATTGATTGCTGCACTCGCCCGGCAGTGTAGCCGTAACCGGGCCGTACTTCATCGCTCGCATCGTAATCGTCCTCATAATCCTCGCAGTCATCATTGCCGCCCTGCGAGTAGTTCCGTGAGTATTCGATACCCGCATCGTCTAAGGCGTTACCGATACGATCAACGAAGTCATCCGAGTCGCGGTTTTCTGAATCGTTAAGCACATCGAAGCCACCGTCCCCGTCGATGTTGAGATCAGCATTAAGGAGTGCGAGCCTCGCTTCTTTTTCCGAAAGCTCCGTCTCCTGTTCAAACGGTTTTGCCAGTTCCAGTTTCGCTGCTTCGACCTGCCTTTGCAGATTGTCAAGCTGCGACTTCGCGCCCTCCAACCGCTCGGGTAGTTTGTCCAATGCGTTGTTGAGCCTTGTTATGTTGCCGAGCGCGTCAGTTCCAAGCTCTATCTGATACGTCATAGCACCGCGTACAAGCAGGTTTATTTGCTGCCCGAAGCTCTCGTACTGCAAGCTCATTTTGAAGCCCATATACTCCCCGACTGGCACATCGGTCAGCTTCCCCTTAACACCTTTACAGGCTTCAAGCAATGCTTTTGCCGCCGGTTCCTTTTCCCTATATTTTGTGCCGTTTACTATCATGCCGGGGAATACCGTGGACGCCGATACGCTGCCGATGCCACTTGCTTTTACTATTGAATATTTATCTTTTTCAGCAGTATACGCTTCTATATCTTTCCCGATGCCCGTTATGCGCTCCGTGACAGAGGCCATCTGTTCAGGGAACCGCTTGAGCAAATCGTCCTCAAGACGGAAATGCTGGCTTCGGTGTTCGGCTTTGAGCATACGCAATTTTGCGACTTCGTTATCGAGATTCATCTTCTCTGCGATCAGCGGGTTTCCGGCACAGAGCGCTTTTATTTCCGCAAAACTCAAGGCTGTTTCGTCCACGTCCTCACAAGAGCGAACGGGTGATTTTGACGACATAATCTGCGATATGAATTCCTGTTTTTTCTGTACCGTCTGCCAGAGATAGCTATCGAACGTGCCGCTTGTGGCGTAGCGGTATATCTGTACTTCGTCGTTCGTGTTGCCTTGCCGGATGATCCTTCCGCTCCTTTGCTCCAAGTCCGCCGGCCGCCACGGGCAGTCGGCATCATGGATCGCAACAAGGCGGTCCTGCACGTTTGTACCGGCTCCCATCTTGAAGGTGGAGCCGAACAGTATACGGACCTTACCCTGGCGTACCTTTGCAAACAGTTCTTTTTTGCGCGTTTCCGTATCGGCGTCGTGAATGAACGCTATCTCATACTCAGGTATCCCGCGTTCAATTAGCTTCGCTTTGATATCATCATAGACATTGAAGCGACCGTCCTTGTTTGGCGTGGAAAAATCGCAGAATACAAGCTGGGTCAGGCGGCCTGTTTTCGTATCGTTCCAAATCTCGAAAACCTTGTCAGTACATGCGTTGACTTTACTCCCCTCATGGTCGGGCAGAAGCGGGTTCATGAGCCTTTGGTCAAGCCCGATCTTGCGCCCGTCCGTCGTTATTTTGAGCATGTTGTCGTCGCGCGGGTCTACGATGCGGGCATGGACGGCGGCTGCGCGCTCCGACAGTTCTTCCACCATCTCCTTTTGGAGTTCGGACGATTCAACGATGATGTTCTCATACTTTGCTTCCGGCACGGGGAGGTTGAGCATATCTGCTGTCTGTATGTCGGCGACTTCCTTAAAAATCGCCATCAACTCAGGCAAGTTATGGAACTTTGCGAAACGCGTCCGTGCGCGGTAGCCGGTCCCCTCCGGTGCAAGCTCGATGCTGGTAACAGTCTCTCCAAAGATCGACGCCCAGGAATCAA
>Ga0123357_10007664_pt1 | contig 13387 bp, 7 predicted proteins | sample TergutEmb28metaG_FD_89873 | JGI IMG/M metagenome (GOLD analysis project Ga0123357, IMG submission 89873) | Embiratermes neotenicus P4 segment gut microbial communities from Petit-Saut dam, French Guiana - Emb289 P4 | ecosystem: Host-associated > Arthropoda: Insects > Digestive system > Gut ...
CGGAAAAAAAAAAGGGGGAGAAATTATGGAAAAAATCTGGGTTGGGCGAGAGGCCGGGGGGCCCCCGGAGATCCCCTGGGTTTTGGTTTCCCCCCCCCCCCCCTCATCCTACCTTCGCAATGATCTCCACCGCCTTGGTGTGGTCCAACTCCGCATAAAGTTCCGTCACCGCCACGGAGCGATGACCGAGAATCCCCCCCCTTCGTCCCCCCCTCACACTCCTACCATAACAACTCCGCATCCATTTTAATAGATGCATGTATGCATAAACGCTTATTAAAAACAAAAAAGAGGCCGCGAACACTCTGCTTTGCCCCCGGCTCGAAACTTGAAACTCGAAACCCGAAACTTGTTACAATTCCCCCATGCTCAAAACCGCTCACACCCAATACCGCCACTATGCGCTGCTGCTGTTTCTGCTGACACTCCTCACCCTGCTCATGGTCTACCCACTCATCCAGCAAATCGCCGCCGCCTTCCTCGACAAAGGCCGCCCCTCTCTCTACTGGCTCAGCAGCGTCCTATCCGACGCCACTTTCCGCTCCCAGCTTATCACCTCCCTCGCCCTGGGCCTGACCGTCACGCTCCTCTGCAATCTCATCGCTTTCCCGCTTGCACTGATCGCCGCCCGTTTCGATTTCCGTGGCAAAACCCTCCTCGCCGCACTCGTCCTCGTCCCCATGGTCCTCCCCCCCTTCGTCGGCGCCATCGGCATGAAACAGCTTCTGGGCACCTTCGGCTCACTGACCATCCTCCTCCAACACCTCCACCTCCTCTCCCCTCACGAAGGCATCAACTGGCTCGCCCGTGGCGGCTTCTGGGCACTCGCCGCCCTCATCTCGCTGGGCCTCTACCCCATCGCCTACCTCAACCTCCAGGCCGCCCTTGCCAACATCGACCCCGCCATGCTCGAAGCCGCCCAGAACCTCGGCGGAAAGCGATTCGCCAATTTTCGCCGCATCACTCTCCCCCTCGCTATGCCCGGCATCTTCGCAGGCTCTACCATCATCTTCATCTGGGCCTTCACCGAGCTCGGCACCCCGCTGCTGCTCGACTACCGCCGCGTCGTCTCTCGCTCGATCTGGGACGATCTCGCACAAACCGTCAGCGCCACCAGCGACAACAGCCGCGCTTTTGCCAAAGTCGTACTCGTCCTGGTCGTCAGCGTCTCCGCCTACATCGTCGGCAAACTCACCCTCGGCCGCACCAGCCACGCCATGACCGCCAAAGCCACCGTCGGCTCCACCACTCGCCAACTCTCCTTTTCCAAAGGCCTCTTAGCCGCCATCCCTTTCATTCTCATCACCGGTTTAGCCGTGCTCCCGCATCTCACTGTCGTCCTCTACAGTTTCACCGCTATCGCCAGCGAACCCGCTCGCGGCTGGGGCTCGCCCGACATTTTCGGCTGGTACCGTTCCGTGCTCCCCTCCCGTTACACCCTCGCCGGTTACGCCGCCGTCTTCGGCAAACCCGAAATCTTCCAATCCATTCTCAACTCCATCAAATACGCCAGCATCGCCACACTTCTGAACATGTTCCTCGGCATCGCCATCGCCTGGACCGTCATCCGCACCCGCATCAAAGGCCGCCTCCTGCTCGACTCCATCGCCATGCTCCCCCTCGCCGTCCCCGGCCTTGTCATGGCCTTCGCCTTCGTCGCCGTCCTACGTCAGTTCGGCCTACGCTGGATCATCGAAACTTCACCCATCTACGTCCTGGTCATCGCCTACATGGTCCGACGAATGCCCTACCTCGTCCGCTCCGTCGCCGGCGGATTGCAGCAGACTTCCGTCACCCTCGAAGAAGCCGCCGCCAATCTCGGCGCCTCCCCCCTTCGCGTCCTCCGAAAAATCACCCTCCCCTTAATCCTCGCCAACCTCATCGCCGGCGGCATTCTCACCTTCGCCTTCTCCATGCTCGAAGTCAGCGACTCCCTCATCCTCGCCCAATATCCCCAGCACTTCCCCATCACCAAAATGATTTACGTCCTCGGCTCCGACACCTCCGGCCCCACCAACGTCCGCGACGCCTGCTCCCTCGGCGTCCTGGCCATGATGCTCCTCATCCTCACCATGACCTCCGCCGCCCTGCTCATGGGCAAAAAGCTCGGCACCATCTTCCGCGCAACGTGAACGAAGAAGCCAGAAGCTAGAAGCCAGTAGCCAGTAGCCAGAAGGTTTCAAGCTCACAGCTTGTTCAAACCTTCCGACTGCTGGCTTCCAGCTTCTGGCTTCTGGCTTTTTTTACGATTGTCCTTCAAACGCCATCTTAATCGACCGGCTCTGCGCCTTGCGGAGACGGCGACGCTTCTTCTCGCTGGGTTTTTCGTAATAGCTCACACGCTTCATATCCTTGATGAGCCCTTCTTTTTCGCAGAGCTTCTTGAAGCGGCGGAGCATCTGGTCGACCGTCTCATTGCCACGGGACTTCACTTTGATCATGTGTCACTTGCCTTTGCCTGCCGGTGACGGGCGGCCAACACCGCGCACACCGCTATAATACTTGCTGTCAGACCGGTGACGTTGGCGTCAGAACCCGGTTCCCTCGGCCATCTCAAGCCCGAGGACTGAATCGCGTAGTATAACAATGTGCCGCCCTGAATCAAGCCCCCTCCTTCACAGGGGGCATGACACAAAAACGCAAGTAGCGCCCCCGCTTTGCGGGGTGGCAGGAATGCCCCTCGCCAAAGTTTAGCCGCGAGCCGGCGGAAGAGAACTTAACCTCATGTAACACAAGAGCTTACAAAATATCTTATCCCCCGCATAGTCCAGATTCCGCCCAACCCAATAATTCGCCATAACGTATGACCGCTATCACGCACTTTTTCATCGGCTCTCTCGGGATAGGTGGAGGTCTGCTTGCCTATTGGCTGCGTCTCGCTTTCGAGCGTGAACGCCGCCACGCCGAGCAACTGGCGCAAGCCAAAGCCTCCGCCGAGCAGGCCAACAGGGCCAAGGACCATTTTCTTGCCGTGCTGAGCCACGAGCTTCGCACACCACTCACGCCGATACTCACCACAGCCGCCCTGATGGAGCAGGACGCCGCTCTACCCGAGCCACTGCGAAACGACATCAAACTGATCCGCCGGAACGTCGAGTTGGAAGCGAAGCTGATCGACGACCTGCTGGACGTCACGCGGATTGGCCGCGGGAAAATCGAGTTGGACCGCAAGCCCGTGCTGCTGCGTGACGTCCTGGAGCACGCGGTGGAAGTCTGCCGATCGGACATGGACGCCCGTCACGTCGAGTTCGGCGTAGATCTTGGCGGCACCGGAGACATTCTGATCCTCGCCGACGCCGCACGATTGCAGCAGGCAATTTGGAATCTGCTCAAAAACGCGATCAAGTTCACGCCACCCGGCGGTTGCGTCGGTATTCGCGTCCGCAGTCCCTCCCCTGACGACGCCTTCGTGCTCATCGAAATCAACGACAGTGGCGTAGGCGTCGCCCCCGACGTACTCCCTCGCCTGTTTTCCCCCTTCGAGCAGGGCAGCGCCGACATCACCCGCCAATTCGGCGGCCTCGGCCTCGGCCTCACCATCACCAAGGGCCTCATCGATATGCACGGCGGATGTATCACCCTCCACAGCGACGGCAAAGGCAAAGGCACCTCCGTCCGCATCCAACTCCCAATTTATTCCCTGCCTCCGTCAGCCCCCGGCTCTGCCGGGGGTTCGCTCGCTGAAGCCAGTGTCGATAATCGCGAGGCAAACTCCCAGCAGAACCAAGAGCCGACGGCCAAACGAATCCTGCTCGTCGAAGACCACCTCGACACCGCGAATGTCCTGCACCGCGTGCTCACCGCCGAAGGCCACCAGGTCGCCATCACCGGCAACATGGCCGCCGCTCTGGAAATGCTCTCCGCCAACCCTTACGATCTGCTCATCAGCGACTTGGGCCTCCCCAACGGCAGCGGCATCGATCTGATGCTCGAAACTCGCCGCAGAGGACTTACGATCCCAGCCATCGCCCTCTCAGGTTACGGCCAGGAGGAAGACATTCAACGCAGCAAAAACGCCGGCTTTCTCCTCCACCTGACCAAGCCCGTCAGCATCGATCGGCTCACCGATGCGATCCGCACCGTGAAGAAGCCAGAAGCCAGAAGCCAGTAGCCAGAAGGTTTCGAGCTTTCGGCTTCTTCAAACCTTCTGGCTACTGGCTTCAGGCTTCTTCATCGAGGTATCCGCCTCATGCTTCCATTGCCCTCCACGCGTTTCGTCCCGCACCGCTACATCATGGCCCTGGTGTTCGTCGGCGTTGCGACGGCTCTTGGCCTGATCTTTCAGTCCGAACTCAGCGATCATGCCCTTTTCATCACTTTCTTCCCCGCCGTCATGTTTGCCGCCATTTACGGCGGCGTAGGCCCCGGCCTCATCGCCACCTTCCTCTCCGCTACGCTCACCGATTTCCTCTTCCTCGCTCCAACCGGTATTCTGAATCTCAACAACAAACCGAACATGATCGGTCTGGTGCTCTTCCTCCTCTCCGGCTCCATGATCTCCATCCTGATCCACATCATGCAGCAAGCTCGCGAACGCTCACGTCGAGTCGTAGCCCAAGCCAGTCTTGTCGACCAGCATCTCCAGGCGCAGCAGGCCGCGAACCGTCATACCGAAATCACCCACGGCATCAATCGCATTCTCAACGCAGCCATCGCCAATCACACGGAGTTGGAGCTCGGTCGCATCTGCCTCGAAGTCGCCGAAAAAGTCACACAGAGCCGCTTCGGATTCATCGGCGAAATCAACCACATCACCGGTCGAATGGACGACATTGCCATCAGCGATCCGGGCTGGGACGCTTGTCGTGTGAAGGATCCGCAGGGCCATCACAAAAACGGCCTCAGCGACCTCCCCATCCACGGCCTCTACGGCCGAATCCTCCAAAACGGCAAAGCACTCCTCACCAACCAGCCTGCCGACCATCCCGACAGCGCCGGCACGCCGCCGGGGCATCCCGTACTCCAATCGTTCCTGGGCGTACCGCTCATCCATAACGGCAAAACCATCGGACTGATCGCCCTCGCCAACCGCGAAGGCGGATACGCCCAGGAACAACTCGAAGACCTCGATACGCTGGCCGTCGCCATGGTCCAGGCTTTCATGCGACATCGCGCAGAGGCTGCTCTGCTCCAGAGCGAACAACGCCTCGCTCTGGCGCTCAAGACCGGCAGCGGCGTTTGGGACCGGAACCTCGATACCAACGGGGCGTGGTGGTCGCCGGAACTCTATGAACTCTGGGGCATGCCTCCCGGTACGCCACTTCGCCTGGAAAAAATCATGGAAAATGTTCATCCCAGCGACCGCGAATTTTTCCGTCGGCAATCCACCAAGGCCATCGAAGAGGGCAGAGAATTTCTCATGGAGTTCCGACTCCATCATCCGGTCCATGGCCTGCGCTGGCTCAAAAGCCACGGGCGCACACTCTGCGACGCCAACGGACGTGCTACTCGCATGGCCGGCATCGTCCAAGACATCACTGGCCGAAAAGCCGCCGAAGAAGCCCTCCAACTCTCCGAAGAAAAATTCTCCAAGGCCTTCGACGGTAACCCCGCCGCCATCGCTCTCCTACGCTTCGAAAATAGTCTATTTCTCGATGTCAACAACACTTGGCTGGCGCTCTTCGACTATCGGCGGGAAGAAATCATCGGACAACTCATCTCCGACCTGCATATGTGGCCCGCAAGTTCCTCACGACGAGAGGACTGCTTCCAGGAACTGGACAAAAAAGGCTCCGTCACCGGCTGGGAGCAGGCCTTCCACAAGAAAAACGGCGATGTCTTTATCTCGCAGCTCTCGGCGCAAGTCCTCAATATCCACGGCGACAAGATGGTCCTCGCCACGATACTCGACATCACCGATCGCAAACTCGCCGAAGCGGCCCTCGAACGCCGCGTGGCGGAAATCGACCGTCTCAACCGCACGCTCAAAGCCCTCAGCGACAGCCGACTGGCATTGAATCGTATCAACGATGAAAGCCAGTACCTGGCCGAGGTTTGCCGCATCATTATCGAAGACTGCGGCCACGTCGCGGTCTGGATCGGTCTGGCTCAAAATGATCCCGCCAAGTCGATCCGGCCCGCGGCGTTCTCCGGCCTGGAACGAGAATTTCTCGACGGCCTGCAACTTTCATGGGACAACACACCTCACGGACACGGCCCCACCGGCACCGCCGTCCGCACGGGAAAAGTCTGTATCTGCCGATACATGCGGAGCGGGGCTCATTATGCCATCTGGCCCGACGAAGCCATCAGCCGCGGTTGCCGTTCCGCCATCGCTTTTCCCTTGCTCCGCGAAGATCGCGCCTTTGGTGCGCTGACCATCTACTCGCGTCAGGAAGACTCCTTCTCCACCAACGAAGTTGAACTTCTCTCGGAGCTCACCGAAGACCTCGCTCGCGGATTCGACACTTTCCAGCTTCGCCATGAAAAAACGCTCGCCGACGACGAATTGCGACGCGCCAAGGAAGCAGCCGAGGAAGCCAACAAAGCCAAAGATCATTTCCTCGCCGTGCTCAGTCACGAGTTGCGAACGCCCATGACGCCGGTGCTCACCACCACCGGCCTGCTCCAGCGGGACCCCGATTTCCCCGACCGTTACCGCGAGGACCTCCACTCCATCGAGCGCAACGTCCAATTGGAAGCGAGGCTCATCGACGATCTTCTGGACGTCACCCGCATCAGCCGCGGCAAAATCGAACTCGATCGCAAACCCGTCCCGCTACGCCAGATCATCACGCATGCCGTCGACGTCTGCGACGCCGACATCCAGGCGAGGCAACTGGTCTTCGGCGTCGATTTCGGAAACGCCGACTCCTGCCTCGTTTTCGCCGACGCCGCCCGGCTGCAGCAGGTCTTCTGGAATCTCCTCAAAAACGCCATCAAGTTCACCTCGCACGGAGGTTACGTCAGCATTCAATGCCACAGCGATCATGACCATGTCGTGGTGGAAGTCAACGACAACGGCGTAGGCATCGAGCCGCACAAAATCCCGCGATTGTTCAACGCCTTCGAGCAGGGCGGCGTCGACATCACACGCCAGTTCGGAGGCCTGGGACTCGGACTCACCATCACCAAGGGCATCGTCGAAATGCACGGCGGCTCCATCACCGCCGAAAGCCAGGGCAAAGGACGCGGCGCATCCTTCCGCGTTCGTCTCCCAGTTTTTTCCCAACCCCTCTCCGAAATCCACGGCTCCTCGCCCACCCATCCCCAATCCCCACTCAAACCCGCCAAATCCCTCCGCATCCTCCTGGTCGAAGACAACGGTGACACGCTCCGCGTCATGCAACGTCTGCTCGTCACCGACGGCCACAACGTCGTCACTGCCAGCGACCTGACCACCGCGCTCGACGCCCTCGCCGTCGCCACTTTCGACCTTCTGATCAGCGACCTGGGCCTCCCCGACGGCAGCGGCATCGACCTGATGAACGAAATACGACGCCGCAATCTCAACCTCCCCGCCATCGCCCTCTCCGGCTACGGCCAGGAAGAAGACGTCCGCCGCAGCCAACAAGCAGGCTTCCTCCTACACCTCACCAAACCCACCAGCATCGAACGCCTCGCAGAAGCAATCAATGCCATCAACAGTCAGTAGTGAACGTGAGTTCGACGGAACGAAGAGTAAAAAGAAGTTAAAAGTTAAAAGGTAGTGGCCTGCCCACATCCTCGCAAATAGTGGGCACTTCACCAGAGCCTTTGGGCCCCCTTTTCACTTTTCACTTTTACCTTTTAACTTCCTTTTATTCTTTTACTCTTTTACTCTTTAAACCTTTGCCTTCAATCATTCGGCTCCAAAAACCACCCCTTGACCGGATTAGGCAGCGCCGACGACGGCTTATACGCCACCCCATCAATCTGCGCAATCGCCCAAAGGCAACTTTCGCCAATCACATTCCCCGCCTCCTCACCCGCAACCCGCGTCAACGTCCCCTTGGCTCCCTTATCCCGCATCCGTCCCAACGCAATCGCGCTCATCGCCCGCACTTCCACCGCCTCCGGATTCAGAAGATTATTATCCGCAACACGCCCGGCAAGTTCCCGCGACAACCCCGCATCCACTTTCCCTTCATGCAACCCTCCCAGCGCCCAGATCGCCCCCATCCGCGCCTCCACTCCCGCGGGCGCCCCTTTAGGCACGAACTTCCTCATAAAACCATCCGCCTCCGCGTACCGTTGCAATCCAAGATTCTGCAGCAACTGCGAGAGCTCGATGTTATTCGCGATGTACGCCTTGGCCGTCCAAGTCTTGGTTTTGGCGGGATCATGGGAAGTCGCGAAGACCGCCTTCGCCCGATCATATTGCACCGCCAGCGTATCCGTCACCGGATGATCCCCCGTCGCGAGTCGCCTGAGCCCGATCACCGCCGCCAATCGCACCGGCGCATCGGGCGACTCGAGCAACTGCACCAGCCGATCCCTCGCCGAATTCTCATGCAACGTCCCCACAATCAAGCACCCCTGCTCCTGAGCATGCCGCCCCGCCATCAAGGCCGTCTTCGCCGCCGCCCGCACCGCAGGCCGCCATTCCGCTACACGCAACAGAGCAGCGGTCTGCGGCTCACGCGGCAACTCCGCCTTCATATCCAGATCAATCAGCGCCTCGCGCGCCGCCGCTCGCACCGCCGGCGAATCATCATCCAGCAACTTCCCCAACACCGCCACAGGCTCCCCCCCCCCAAAACACACTGAGAGAAACAACACATCGACCGCGATTCGACGCACCGATATATCCGCATTCGCCGCGAGTTTCACCGCAAGTGTCCTGAGCACCCACGGCTTATCGTCCCACAACTTTTTCGCCGCCATCGCCGCCACCGCCGGTTCAGCATCTCCCGCCAACCTGTAGAGAGCCCTCGCAACAGGCCCGTTCTCTATCCCTACCGACACCGGCAACATCGCCGCCGCCAGTAAACGATCCTCAGCACTTTTCCCCACCACAAACGCATCCGCAAAATCGCCCAGATCGTCCTCCGGACGTCCCGTCGGATATTTCGAGATCGCCTTTGCCGCCGTAAGCCGCAACGCAATCGGCCGCCGCTTATCCGCCACCACCGCCTTAAGCACATCCATCCCGCCCGGCGTCATCGTCTCCCCCATCGCTTGCATCGCCGACGCCACCGCCTGATCCGCCGCCCCCCCCCCAGTTCCCCCCCCCGTCCCCTTTTTCACACGATCAATCCACATCATCCCCGCTTCGTACAATTTCCATTTCGCCAGCACCGGGTCCGCCACCATCATCAACTCCGGCGATCCCTTCTCCGCCCTCGCCAAAATCGCCGGACCGTACGCCATGGCTCCCAGCGCATCGAGCGCCCTGATCGCCGCGGCATGAATCGCCACCGGCTGCTTATCATCCCCCACCAACGCCTGAATCTTCCCCGCAAGCCCTTCCAACCCCGTCATGCCCTGCAACTTCGCCTGCACAACCGCATCCAGCGCATTCATCCGCATCTCCGGCTCCGCCCGATCCAACGCCGCCGACCACAACTCCTTCAACCTCGGATCAAAAACCTTCACCCGCGCCGTCCCCGTCACCCCCGGATCCACCAACATCGGCGTATCAATCCCATGATCCACACCCCCCGCCCAAGCGACCGCACCACACAGGCCCACCCCCACCATCACTGCCACTCGCATCCATTGCTTCATATCTGCAACCAATAATTAAAAATCGAAAATCGAAAATCACTGTGGGCGGGTCAGCCGCCACGTCTGAATCCACAGCACCACCGCCGCCAACGCAATCAATCCGCCCATCAGGTACCAATTGAACGGCACCAACTGGTAATCATCAAATCCCGGCGTCCGAATCAGCGACAACGCCGTCGCCAGCGGATTGAACCGCAGCACCGCCTCCACCGCCGCCCGCGAAAACGGCGACCCACGCCCCAGCCAAAACAGCAACGTCCCACCGCACAGTCCCACCAGCACCGTATAACACGTCGCCGTCGCCCCCGTCGTCCGCTGGAACAAACTGCTGATCGCCGCCGAAATCATCACGCCCATGATGCTCGTGAGCACCACGGTGATGAGCACATCCAGCAGACGTGCGACCTGGGTCTCATCGATCAGAACAAGCACCACATAGGCGGGCAGCGTTGCCAGCAGGAGCAGGACCAGTGTGCGCGCGGCGCTCATGAGTTTGCCGGTGACGATCGTGAAGGCTGACAGCGGCGTCATTTTGAGCAGCGTCCATCCGCCGCTTTCGCGCTCGCTTGAGATCGCTCCTGCCGCCAGCGCCGGCGAGAGCAGCACGACCACTGACATTTGCAGGATGACGATGATGCCGCCGAGGATTTCGACGTTCCATGCGATCGTGAAGACCGTGGTCGCCAGCATCAGCCCGAGCGAGACCACCAGGCAAATCCCGAAAAATCGCATCATCCAGTGCGGCCGCCCGAACTTCTGCGAACGAAAATCCTTCACCATCACAGGATTTGTCAGCGGACCGATCAGCTTCGATCGCCGCTGCGGATCGAAGAACCACAGATACATGATCCGCCGATAAAACTTCACGCCCATCGAACGATCGTCCGTGATCTTCCCCGCCGCGTGACTGCGATCAAACAAACGATAATTCAGCTTCATCACCGTCAACGGCACAAACACCGCGATCACCAGCAACGCCCACACCACATACCGAAACATCTCGCTCGACGGCCCCATCACGCCCTGCGCCCCCACGCTCTTGTGCCCCAGCAGTTCCATCATCGCCGGCGCCGGCGACAGACACGAAAACGTCCCGACCATCTCCGCAAGCACCGGCGAAACCTGACCCTGCACAAACCACTGCGGAATCAGCGGAATTATCGTCAAAAACAACACCGCTCCATACGTATACCGAAGCGCCCCCTCCGCCGACTGCGACACCGTGCTCACATACAACGCCACCACCGAATACTCGATCGCCACCAAAAGCAATATCGCATACACATGCATCAACTGCGGCACCCCCACCCCGCCCATCGCATAACACGCCGCCGCCGCCGGCACGCTCAAACACATCAGCAAAATCACAAAACCCACCGACGCCACCAGCTTCCCCACAAAAATCGACCACGGCGTCAACGGCGAATTCAGCAGCAACTCCAACGTCCGCTGCTGTTTCTCCCGCACCACCGCCGACGCCGGAAATATCGGCGCCAACAACACCAAACTCGCCAGCAACCCATACCCAAACAACCGCAGCACCGCCTGCGCCTGCTCCCCACTGATATTCGCCCGCCCCGACTCCGGCCACCGCAGCACCACCAGCACCGCCAGCACCGCCGTCAACACCACCTGCGCCGCAAACGCCCGCCGCGTCCGCAACAACCCAATCAACTCACGCTGGATAATCGGATTCATCAACTCTTCCCAGTTAGAGATTGCGATAGACTTCCCGGCGATGACCAACGTCAACGATGAGAACCACATCCGAGTTTACGTTTGAGCTGGGCGTGCGAAATGGTACGAAGCTTCCCATCCCGCCATTTTTCCAACGTGGCGGACGCGAGATCGCTGTCTTGCTGATCTTGTTCTGTCAGTCTCTGAAATTTTCGAAATTCCGCCTTCGGAACGAGAACGAATTCCTGCCCATTCATTTTCAGCGTGGCATGGACCATAAATCACCTCAACAACTATTGTAGCACAAGTGACGAGAACGAAGACAAAGGTTTTGAATCATCTCACCACCGCCGCGCTGGACATCCGATCCCCACTGCCGCCCTCATCATGCTTCGTCACCTCCAGGAACGCATCCTCCAGATCCTGATGCACCTCGCGGAACTGCGTCACCTTCACCCCCTGGCCCACCAACTGCGACAAAAACGCACTGAGCGCCTCATCGCTCGCCGCCGTGCGAACCCGCAGCGTCGATTCCTCCTCCGCATGCGTAATCTCATCCGCCGCATCAAATGCCTTCTTCGCCAAAGACTCGCACTTCGCCATATCTTTTCCCATCAGCAGTTGAATCTCAATCGACCGCCGCTGCCGAATCCCCCGCATGATCTGTTCCAATGGCCCAAACGCCCGTAACTGCCCCTTCGTAATAATCGCCACCGTATCGCAAATCCGCGATAATTCCGGCAAAATATGGCTCGTCACAATCAACGTCTTGCCCGACTGCGCCAGCCGCAACAATATCTGCCGCATCTCCACCCGCGCCGTCGGATCCAGCCCATTCGCCGGCTCATCCAGAATCAACACCGGCGGATCATGCAAAAGCGTCCTGGCAATCCCCACCCGCTGCTTCATCCCATGCGAGAGCGAATCCACAAACCGATCCCGCATATACCCGCTCCCCGTCACCTCCATCACCACCTCGATCCGCTTCACGCGTTCCTTGCGCGGAATCTTGTACGCCGCCCCAAAGAAATCCAGATATTCCCGCACCCGCATATTATCATACGACCCGAACACATCCGGCATATATCCCACCAGCCGCTTCACCTTCCGCGCATCGGCCACGCAGTCCACACCCGCCACGCTCGCACTCCCCGACGTCGGACGCGACAATCCCACCAATATCTTAATCGTCGTCGTCTTCCCCGCCCCATTCGGCCCGATGAACCCCAAAATATGCCCACGTTGCACCGATATATTCAACCGTTCCAGTGCCACAAAACTGCCGTAACTCTTCGTCAATTCCCGCGTCTCAACCACTACATCACTCATATCCGTTTCCAGTTTCAAGCTTCCTGCAAATCGAAAATTGTAAATCGAAAATCACCCTTACTCCATGCGTCCGCTCACCGTCAAAGTCATCCCCCCCAACTCCCACACGCTATTCGCCCCTTCCTTGCCGGCGCTCACTTCCAGCCCCACCAGCATCCCTCCATTCGCATCCACCGGCAAATCCTCCCCACCAATCTCCACCTCAATCGGCTGGATCGGCCCCTGTACTCTCGTACCCAAATATCTAAAATCCTTCGCACTCCGCGCACCAGGCATCGGCACAAACACCTGCACCGTGCGATCCGGCGCACTCAAACTCACCTTCAACTTCGCCTTCTCCACCCGCATCCCCGCCACCGCCGACGGCAACTCAAATCGCACAATCGCCGTCGCCTCGCCCGGCACCTTGTCCATGAACTTCCCCGTCCGATCGTCGTACACCGTATTCGTCTGACCAGCAATACGATAATTGCTGATCCGCATGAATCCCGACGGCACAACAATCGCCCCCTTCTCCACCGGCCGTTCCAACACCACCGGCACCGCCACCAACGTCCACTCACGCCGCACCGCCCGCTCCTTCCCGCTCATCTCCACCTCCACCCCAGCCCCCATCCCCTCCACCCACGCATACATCGTCCCCTCCCCCCCTCCTCCCGCCTCACGCGGCGACGCCGCCAGAATCGACTCCATCGCCTTGGTCCGTTCCGCCCGCTCATGCGTGATGATCCCA